>Ga0157365_10000034_pt1 | contig 72144 bp, 69 predicted proteins | sample AttsexASBM3_FD_111478 | JGI IMG/M metagenome (GOLD analysis project Ga0157365, IMG submission 111478) | Fungus gardens microbial communities from leaf cutter ant in Ribeirão Preto, State of São Paulo, Brazil - Atta sexdens ASBM3 | ecosystem: Host-associated > Fungi > Mycelium > Unclassified ...
CGATCATCAGAACTTCAGCGAACTCAACAGTTTCGCCAGTTGCGATGTCCAGCTTTTCCAGGCGAACGGTCTGACCTTCGCTAACTCGGTGTTGTTTACCACCACTTTGGAAAACCGCGTACATATAGAACTCCGCTTCCGCGCACGCCTTTTGCATGATCAGAGTGCGCTATAAATATTCACAATAGGGCGCGAATATTACGCAAATTGCGAGCCTTTGACAAGCCCGTTTGTTGTTCGGTGCGGAAAAAAAACACAACCGTGACGGCGACGTTTATCTGCCGCGTTTTTCCGGTACAATCTGTACTACATTTAGAATCCACTATCCTTACCTTCTCCCTTACAGACTGTGGTAAACAGGACGATAGCCAGACTTTTGCGATGAATTTAGAAAAAATTAATGAGTTAACCGCGCAAGATATGGCCGGTGTCAACGAGACCATCCTTGAGCAGCTCAATTCCGACGTACAGCTTATCAATCAGCTGGGCTATTACATTGTCAGCGGCGGTGGCAAACGCATTCGCCCGATGATTGCGGTGCTTGCTGCGCGTGCGCTCGGTTATGAGGGGAAAGCGCACGTCACTATCGCCGCGCTTATCGAGTTTATTCACACGGCCACGCTTCTGCATGACGATGTCGTCGACGAATCCGACATGCGTCGCGGCAAAGCGACGGCGAATGCCGCGTTTGGCAACGCCGCCAGCGTTCTGGTGGGAGATTTCATTTACACCCGCGCGTTTCAGATGATGACAAGCCTGGGGTCGCTGAAAGTGCTTGAGGTGATGTCCGAGGCGGTTAACGTCATTGCGGAAGGCGAAGTCCTTCAGTTGATGAACGTTAACGATCCGGATATCACTGAAGAGAGCTACATGCGGGTGATTTACAGCAAAACCGCGCGTCTCTTCGAAGCGGCGGCGCAATGTTCCGGCATCCTGGCAGGCGCCAGCGAGGCGCAGGAGCGCGCGTTGCAGGACTACGGGCGCTATCTCGGCACCGCTTTCCAGCTGATTGACGATCTGCTGGACTACAGCGCTGACGGTGAGCGTCTGGGCAAAAACGTGGGCGACGATCTCAACGAAGGCAAACCAACGCTTCCGCTACTGCATGCGATGCATAACGGCACGCCTGCGCAGGCGCAGATGATCCGCGAAGCTATTGAGCAAGGCAATGGGCGTCATCTGCTGGACCCTGTGCTCGAAACGATGGCGGCCTGCGGCTCGCTGGCGTGGACACGCACCCGGGCCGAAGAAGAGGCCGACAAAGCTATCGCCGCGCTTGAAATTATTCCGCCTTCCCCGTGGCGCGACGCGCTGATTGCGCTTGCGCATATGTCAGTCCAGCGCGACCATTAATCCTTCTCCGCGCCGACAGGCGCGGAAAGTTTCCGCTTTTATCCGCGCGTTTGCGCATCTGTAGTCAGTTCGCTTTCCAGATAACCGCATACCCTTTTATTTCTCGATCCGCCGCGGTACGTCACGATCCTGGATGGATCCTTCTCCGCCGTACCGGTTACACCGCTTACATTCCTCTTGTGGTTAACGCCACAGTTCTGAATACAACCAAAAGTAACTGGAACCATTTAGAAAATTTTGTGTTATAAATGATCAACCAGCTCCAGACGGAGCTGCGCAGGGGTAGTAATGCCGTAACAGGGAGGAAGCATGGAACGTAAGTTTATCGACTGGCACCCCGCCGATATTGTCGCCGCACTACGCAAGAAGGGCTCGTCGCTGGCGGCAGAATCCCGCAAAGCAGGCCTGAGCTCTTCAACGCTCGCCAATGCGCTGACGCGTCCCTGGCCCCGGGGCGAGAAAATCATTGCCGAAGCGCTCGGCACGGAGCCATGGATAATCTGGCCGTCGCGCTATCACGATCCGGTGACTCATGAATTTATCGATCGCTCGCGCCTGATCCGCCATCGCTGACAGCACCGGGGCATCGCCCCGGCTGTTCTGCGCCGCCACCGCGCACCGTCAGTCTGCCTTCAGTAAAAAAGCCTGCAGGGAGCGGCTGATCCTCAGCGTTTCCCGGCAGGCTTATCGCGCTTCTTCGCGAGGCGAAAGAAAGATTATTCGCCTTTCACACGCTCAATGTTGGCGCCCAGCGCACGCAGCTTATCTTCGATGCCTTCATAACCGCGATCGATATGATAAATGCGATCCACTACTGTGGTGCCTTCCGCGATACAACCCGCCAGCACCAGGCTTGCAGAAGCGCGCAGATCGGTTGCCATCACCTGAGCGCCGGAGAGTTTCTCAACGCCGTGGCAGATAACGGTATTGCTTTCGATCTCCGCATGCGCGCCCATACGGATAAGCTCCGGCACGTGCATAAAGCGGTTTTCAAAAATGGTTTCGGTGATGACGCCGGTGCCTTCAGCCACCAGATTCAGCAGCGTGAACTGCGCCTGCATATCTGTCGGGAATGCCGGATGCGGCGCGGTACGCACGTTAACGCCTTTCGGACGCTTGCCGTGCATATCAAGGCTTATCCAGTCTTCGCCGGTTTCGATATCCGCGCCCGCTTCGCGCAGTTTCGCCAGCACCGCGTCCAGCGTGTCAGGACGGGTGTTGCGGCACATCACTTTGCCGCCGGAAATCGCCGCGGCGACCAGGAACGTCCCGGTCTCGATACGGTCTGGCAGAACGCGGTACACGCCGCCGCCAAGACGCTCTACGCCTTCGATGGTGATTTTGTCGGTGCCCTGACCGGTGATTTTCGCACCGAGGGTATTCAGGAAGTTCGCGGTATCGACGATTTCCGGCTCGCGCGCGGCGTTTTCGATAACCGTGGTGCCTTCAGCAAGCGTCGCGGCGGACATAATCGTCACGGTCGCGCCAACGCTCACTTTATCCATCACGATATGCGCGCCTTTCAGACGGCCCTGGACGGACGCTTTTACATAGCCTTCTTCCAGTTTGATTTCCGCGCCCAGCTGCTCAAGGCCGGTAATGTGCAGATCGACCGGACGCGCGCCGATGGCGCAGCCGCCCGGCAGAGACACCTGGCCCTGACCGAAACGCGCTACGAGCGGGCCCAGCGCCCAGATAGAAGCGCGCATGGTTTTCACCAGATCATACGGCGCGCAGAAGATGTTAACCTGGCTTGCATCGATCCAGACGGAGCCGTTACGCTCCACTTTCATCCCGAGCTGACTCAGCAGCTTCATGGTAGTATCGATATCTTTCAGCTTCGGTACGTTTTGAATTTCTACAGGCTCTTCAGCCAGCAGGGCGGCAAAAAGGATCGGCAGGGCGGCGTTTTTCGCCCCTGAGATCGTTACTTCGCCAGAAAGGCGGCTCGGCCCCTGTACACGAAATTTATCCATCAGAACTGTTCTCTGTTATTCAATCACTTGCTGCCGGCGTAGTGCCCACAGCTCAAAAACCGTTGAGTTTGCGCTCGCGTTCCCATTCCTGCGGCGTAAACGTTTTGATGGAGACCGCGTGAATGCGGTTATCGGCGATGAACTCCATCAGCGGGCCGTAAACCGCCTGCTGTTTCTTGACGCGGCTCATCTCGCCAAACAGCTCACCCACAGCAATGACCTGAAAGTGGCTGCCATCGCCGGAGGAGACGTGGACTTCCTGGAGAGGCAGTGCGTTCATCAGCACCGTCTGAATTTCATGATTTTCCATGGGCTTTATTCATTATTCAGTGAAAACAGCCCAACATCTTAGAGCAAAGTGGCGCTGTCTTAAACAAGCAAAAAAGCCCCGCCGTAGAGCCGGACGGGGCTTTATCAGTAACGTGCTGAAAATATTAGTCTGTCGGGGTCGGCAGCAGGCTTTCCGGCAGGTTGTAAAGTTTCGCAAGCGTCGTGAGATTCTCGCTCATGCAATCAAGCGCCACGCGGCGGCCGCTAGTCTGAGCCAGCGCGACCAGTTGCACCAGCAGCGCTAACCCGGCGGTATCCACACGGGTCAGGCCGCTTAGGTCGATGCCTTGCACCCCGTCGGTCGCGCTCTGGCGCTGCTCCCACAGAGGCATCAGCGTTTCGCGATCCAGCGTACCGCGCAAGCGCAGCTGCGACGCCTGACGTTCCCAGTGCAGTTCCGTGGACATTACTGCTTCTGATCCAGCGTAATCGGCTGACGAGAAATGGATTTCAGCTGCTCGGTCAGGCCATCAATCCCTTTCTGGCGCAGCAGGTCACTCCACTCGTTCTGTTTAGTCGTAATCATGCTCACGCCTTCGGCGATCATGTCATACGCCTGCCAGTTGCCGGTCTGGCTGTTTTTACGCCACTGGAAATCCAGACGCACCGGCGGACGGCCGTTCGGGTCGATGATGGTCACGCGAATCGGCACGATGTTGGCATCGCCGAGCGGCTGCTCCGGCGCAATCTGGTAGGTCTGGCCGTGATACATCGCCAGCGCCTGGCCGTAAGCCTGTTTCAGGTACTCACGAAACGCGGCGAAGTAGGCTTCGCGCTGCGCGGGCGTCGCTTCTTTATAGTAGCGGCCCAGTACCAGCGCGCCCGCGTATTTCACCTGCACATACGGCAGCAGTTCCTGATCCACGACATCGCGCAGGTAGTTCGGGTTCTGGCGGATTTTCGGCTGTTCGTTTTTCAGGCGATCAAACGTTTTTTTCGCCGCCTCGTTCATCAGCTTATACGGGTTGGACTGATCCGCCGCCGTCGCGAGCGGCGCAATCACCAGCATGGCGACCATTAAAAGACGTTTAAACATATCCGTTTCTCCTGATTAGTTCGTCGCGCCGGCAGGCGGCGTCGCGTTATCCGGTTGGGCGGCAGAGTCTTGTTTACCGCCCTCTTTCTGGTTGTCCCCGCTGTTGCTCTTATAGAGGAACTGGCCAATCAGATCTTCAAGCACCATGGCGGATTTCGTATCCTGGATGGTGCCGCCATCCTTAAGGATAGTGGTTCCCAGCTCAGGATCTTCAAAACCGACGTTCAGCGCCAGATATTGCTCCCCCAGCAGGCCGGAGGTACGAATCGCCAGCGAACTGGTATCCGGGATATGATCGTAGCGCTGTTCGATATCCATCGCGACGCGCGGCAGATAGGTTTTCGGATCGAGCGTTATGTCGGAAACCCGGCCAATCACCACGCCGCCGATGCGCACCGGCGAATGCGGTTTCAGGCCGCCGATATTATCAAAGGTGGCATACAGGCGGTATGTCGGTTCGGCCCGCAGCGAGGTGACATCCGCCACTTTCAGACAGATGAACAGCGCGGCCAGCAGCGCCACCAGCATAAAAGCGCCAACCCAAATCTCAAATTTCTTCGTTTGCATGCGTTAGTTCCCAAACATCAAAGCGGTAAGCACAAAATCAAGGCCGAGCACGGCCAGCGAAGCGTGCACAACGGTACGTGTAGTTGCCCGGCTAATTCCCGCCGATGTCGGGATCGCGTCGTAACCGTTAAACAACGCAATCAAGGTCACCGTAATGGCAAACACCACGCTTTTAATCAAACAGTTAATCAGGTCCATGCGCCAGTCGACGGCGTCCTGCATGGCAGACCAGAAGAAGCCGGCATCAATGCCTTTCCAGTTGACGCCCACCAGCGAACCGCCCCAGACGCCTACCGCCACGAAAATCACGGTCAGCAGCGGCAGCGAAATCACGCCAGCCCAGAAGCGCGGCGAAATCACGCGGCGCAGCGGGTCGACCGCCATCATCTCCATGCTGGAGAGCTGCTCGGTCGCTTTCATCAGCCCGATTTCCGCCGTCAGCGCCGACCCGGCGCGGCCTGCGAACAGCAGCGCGGCCACGACCGGCCCGAGTTCACGCAGCAACGACAGCGCCACCAGCATTCCGAGGCTCGTTTCCGCGCTGTAGGTCGTCAGCACCAGATAGCCCTGCAGGCCCAACACCATGCCGATAAACAGCCCGGAGACGATAATAATGATCATCGACAGGACGCCCACATGGTAGAGCTGGCGCATCAGCAGCGGGCCGTGTTTGCGAAACTCCGGCTTGCCGACGACGGCATTGAATAACATCAGCCCGGCGCGGCCGAAGGAAGCGCTGAATTTCAGCCCGCGTTGCCCCATCGACGCCAGTAAATTTAACAGCATGAGCAGACTAACTCCCTGTTGGCGAAATCAGATCGTGGTGATAATCCCCGGCGGGATAGCGGAAAGGCACCGGCCCGTCGGCGATGCCGTCGAGGAACTGGCGCACGCGCGGATCGGTATTTTCTTGCAACGCCTGCGCGCTGCCCTGCGCGACAATCCGTTTGTCAGCGACGATGTAAGCATAATCCGCGATGCTCAGGACTTCCGGCACGTCATGAGACACCACCACGCAGGTGACGCCAAGCGCGCTGTTTAGCTCGGAAATCAGCTTCACCAGCACGCCCATGGTGATGGGATCCTGGCCGACGAACGGCTCGTCGAACATAATCAGCTCCGGCTCCAGCGCAATGGCGCGCGCAAGCGCCGCACGGCGCGCCATGCCGCCGGAGAGTTCAGACGGCATTAGTTTCGCCGCGCCACGCAGCCCAACCGCTTCGAGCTTCATCATTACGGTACTGTGCAGCAGCGGCTCCGGCAGGCGGGTATGTTCACGCAGCGGATACGCGACGTTCTCGAAGACGTTAAGATCGGTAAACAGCGCCCCGGACTGGAACAGCATGCTCATGCGTTTGCGCACTTCATAAAGACGCGAGCGCGACATGGCGGGAATGTTTTCACCGTCGAAGAGGATCTCGCCACAGTCCGGCGCTATCTGCCCGCCAATCAGGCGCAGCAGCGTGGTTTTACCGATCCCCGACGGCCCCATAATGGCGGTCACCTTACCGCGCGGCACGGTAAGCGAGATATTATCGAAAATAGATCGGTTGCCGCGCGTAAAGCTCACGCCCCGCACGTCAATCAATGTCTCACCGATCTGGCTCATCAACGCATCCTTTATCGTTCACAGAGTTGTTCATAATGGCGCCAGTCGACACCGCAAAAGGGTTATTTTTACAGAATATACCCGGTTGAGGTTAGCGAAAGCTGGCATTTGTTTTACTTTTGGCGCGCATCTGGTCAAAATTAAGAATTTACTTCGTTCCTTGACGATCTGTATGCGCGGCCAGCAACTCAGGCACAGTGGACCGGCGATTATACCTGAAGAAAGGACTTTGCATGCTTTTAGCTACGGCGCTGTTGATTATTGGTTTGCTTTTGGTGGTATACAGCGCCGATCGTCTGGTTTTCGCCGCCTCGCTTCTCTGCCGCAGCCTGGGCGTGCCGCCGTTGCTGATAGGCATTACCGTCGTCGGTATCGGCACTTCCCTGCCTGAAATTATCGTCTCTGTCGCCGCCGCGCTGCATGGCGAAACCAGTCTCGCCGTCGGTACAGCCATAGGCTCGAATATTACCAATATTCTGCTGATCGCCGGATTAACCGCGCTGCTGCGCCCGCTGGCGGCGCACTCGTCGATGCTGCGCCGCGAGCTCTCCGCCATGCTGCTGGTCAGCGCGCTGGCGGGCCTGGTGCTGTGGGATGGCGTGCTCGCGCGCGCCGAAGGTCTTTTCCTGCTGCTCATCGCCGCCGCCTATTTATGGTTTATCATCCGCATGGCGCGCCAGGCGGAACGTGAAGGTAACGACAGCCTGACGCGCGAGCAGCTCGCCGAACTGCCCCGCGAAGGCGGGCGCTCAGTGGCGTTTCTCTGGCTTGGCGTGGCGCTGATTATTATGCCGATGGCGACGCGCATGGTGGTCGATAACGCCACCGTGCTGGCTCACGGGTTCGCCATCAGCGAGCTCACCGTCGGCCTGACCGCCATCGCTATCGGCACCAGCCTGCCGGAGCTCGCTACCGCCATCGCCGGTGCGCGCAAAGGCGAAGACGATATCGCCATCGGCAATATTATCGGCTCGAATGTTTACAATCTGGCTATCGTGCCCGGCCTGCCCGCGCTGCTGGCGCCCGGACGCTTCGATGCACTGGCGTTTACGCGCGATTACGGCGTAATGCTGCTGGTCAGCGTCATTTTCGTGGTGTTGTGCTGGCGTCCTGAGCAGTATCTCGGTAAAAAAACCGGCGCCGGATTATTATGTGGGTTTATCGTTTGGATGGTGATGCTGTTCTGGGCGTCGCCGCGTCTCGTTGGATGAATCGGAATCGCACTTATGTCACAACTAGATTTACCGCCAGGTTTTGACTTTGAACAGGCAGGGAAGGATGTCCTGACCATTGAACGCGAAGGTCTGGCCCATCTGGATCAATACATCAACGCCGACTTTGCCCGCGCCTGCGAAAGCATGTTCTACTGCCGCGGAAAAGTCGTGGTCATGGGCATGGGCAAATCGGGCCATATCGGTAAAAAAATGGCGGCGACGTTCGCCAGCACCGGCACGCCCGCGTTCTTTGTTCACCCGGCGGAAGCAAGCCACGGCGATTTAGGCATGGTAAGCGGACAGGATATCGTCATAGCGATTTCCAACTCCGGCGAATCCAACGAAATTCTGGCGCTGATCCCGGTACTTAAGCGTCTTCAGGTACAGCTCATCTGCATTACGGGGCGCCCGGAGAGCGCGATGGCGAAGGCCGCGGATATCCACCTGTGCGTCAAAGTGCCGCATGAAGCCTGTCCCCTCGGTCTCGCGCCGACCACCAGCACCACAGCGACGCTGGTGATGGGCGACGCGCTCGCGGTCGCGCTGCTGAAAGCGCGTGGCTTTACTGCTGAGGATTTCGCGCTTTCGCATCCCGGCGGCGCGCTCGGGCGCAAGCTGCTGCTGCGTGTGAACGATATCATGCACACCGGCGACGAAATCCCACATGTCAGCAAAGACGCGTCGCTGCGCGACGCGCTGCTGGAAATTACCCGTAAGAATCTGGGTATGACGGTTATTTGCGACGACCTGATGAAAATCGAGGGCGTCTTTACCGACGGCGACTTGCGCCGCGTCTTTGATATGGGCGGCGACCTGCATCAGATGAAGATTGTCGATGTGATGACGTCAGGCGGTATTCGGGTGCGTCCCGGCACGCTCGCCGTCGATGCGCTGAACCTGATGCAAACGCGCCACATTACTTCCGTCATGGTGGCTGATGGCGACCAGTTGCGCGGTGTGATACATATGCATGATTTGCTGCGCGCAGGCGTGGTGTAACAAAGGAAAGGTTTAATGAGTAACCCTGATGGCGCCATCTCTACCTGCTACGGGCCGGTGAGCGCGCAGATCATTGAGCGGGCGGCGCAAATCCGCCTGCTGATTCTGGATGTCGACGGCGTGATGTCCGACGGTCTGATTTACATGGGCAACAGCGGCGAAGAGCTGAAAGCCTTTAACGTGCGCGACGGCTACGGCATTCGCTGCGCGCTGACGTCCGGCATTGAGGTCGCGATCATCACCGGGCGAAAAGCGAAGCTGCTTGAAGACCGCTGCGAAACGCTCGGAATTACGCACCTTTACCAGGGCCAGTCCGATAAGCTCATCGCTTACCGCCAACTGCTGGAAACACTGGCGCTTGCGCCGGAAAATGTCGCTTATGTCGGCGATGATTTAATTGACTGGCCTGTGATGGCGCAGGTCGGGCTCAGCGTCGCGGTGGCGGATGCGCATCCGCTGCTGACGCCGAAAGCCGATTACGTCACCCAAATCCCGGGCGGACGTGGCGCGGTGCGCGAAGTCTGCGATCTCCTGCTGCTGGCGCAGGGAAAATTAGCTGAGGCCATAGGGCAATCCATATGAGTAAGACCAGACGCTGGATAATTATCCTGCTGGCGCTGGCCGCGCTGGTGCTGATTGGCATTAACCTGGCCGATCAGGATGAAGGCGGCCCGCTGACGGTAAATAACAACGAGCCGACATACCAGAGCGAGCAGTCCAACACGGTTGTCTACAGCCCGGAAGGCGCGCTGAACTATCGCTTAATCGCGCAGCACGTCGAGTATTTCTCGCAAGACGGCGTCTCCTGGTTTACGCAGCCGGTAATGACCACCTTCGATACTAACAAAGTGCCGACCTGGTCGGTCAAAGCGGATCGTGCCAAACTGACCAATGACAGGATGCTCTACCTGACCGGTCATGTGGAAGTGAACGCGCTGACGCCAGATTCGCAATTGCGCAAAATTACGACCGACAAGGCGGAGATCAACCTGGTCACCCAGGATGTTACCTCTGATACGCTTGTCACTCTTTACGGCACCAGCTTTAATTCCAGCGGCCTGAAAATGCGCGGGAACCTTCGCAGCAAAAATGCCGAGCTGATTGAAAAGGTTAGAACCTCCTATGAAATCCAGAATAAACAAACTCAGCCTTAATCTCGTACTGACCAGTACGCTGCTGGCGGCAGGCTTCCCGGCGTTCGCGCTGACAGGCGACACCGAACAGCCTATCCATATTGAATCTGACCAGCAGTCGCTGGATATGCAGGGCAATGTGGTGACGTTCACCGGTAATGTCGTCGTGACGCAGGGCACGATTAAAATCAACGCCGACAAAGTCGTCGTCACGCGCCCCGGCGGTGAGAAAGGCAAAGAGGTGATTGACGGTTACGGCAATCCGGCCACGTTCTTCCAGATGCAGGACAACGGCAAACCGGTTAAAGGCCATGCCTCGACGATGCACTACGAGTTGCAAAACGACTTCGTGGTACTGACTGGCAACGCCTACCTTGAGCAGCTGGACAGCAATATCAAAGGCGACAAAATCACCTATCTCGTGAAAGAGCAGAAAATGCAGGCGTTCAGCGAGAAAGGCAAACGCGTGACCACCGTACTGGTACCGTCGCAGCTGCAAAATAAAGACGGCAGCGCCCAGGCGCCAGCTCAGAACAAGAGTAACTAAACCCTTATGGCAACACTCATTGCGAAACACCTGGCGAAAGCCTACAAGGGCCGCCGCGTAGTGGAAGATGTCAGCCTGACGGTGAACTCAGGCGAGATTGTCGGCCTGCTTGGCCCGAACGGCGCGGGTAAAACCACTACCTTCTACATGGTCGTAGGCATTGTGCAGCGCGACGCGGGCAATATCATCATTGATGACGAAGATATCAGCCTGCTGCCGCTGCACGCCCGCGCGCGTCGCGGCATCGGTTATCTGCCGCAGGAGGCGTCGATTTTCCGCCGCCTGAGCGTCTACGACAACCTGATGGCCGTCCTGCAAATTCGCGACGATCTCAGTACCGAGCAGCGCGAAGACCGCGCCAAAGAGCTGATGGAAGAGTTTCACATCGACCACCTGCGCGACAGCCTCGGCCAGTCGCTCTCCGGCGGCGAACGTCGTCGTGTGGAGATCGCCCGCGCGCTGGCGGCGAATCCGAAATTCATCCTGCTTGACGAACCTTTTGCGGGCGTCGACCCGATTTCGGTTATCGATATCAAACGCATTATCGAGCATCTGCGCGACAGCGGCCTTGGCGTACTCATTACCGACCATAACGTGCGTGAAACGCTGGCGGTGTGCGAGCGCGCCTATATCGTCAGTCAGGGGCATCTTATCGCCCACGGCACCCCCGACGATATTCTGCAGGATGAACAGGTTAAACGCGTATATCTTGGGGAAGAGTTCAGACTCTGATAGGGTAGAGCAACAGGCAGAAACGGCGCGCCTCCCTGCGCGCCCCGCCGCAACAGGTCTTTTTGACGTTTACACCTGAGGATTTTTGCCCTGAATATGAAGCAAGGTTTGCAACTAAGGCTTAGCCAACAGCTCGCCATGACGCCGCAGTTGCAGCAGGCCATTCGCTTGTTGCAGCTCTCCACGCTGGAGCTCCAGCAGGAGTTGCAACAGGCGCTGGAAAATAATCCCCTGCTTGAGCAAACCGACATTCACGACGAAATTGCCACTCAGGAAACACCGGACAGCGAAGGGCTTGATACCGCCGAAGCGCTGGAGCAAAAAGAGATGCCGGACGAGCTGCCGCTTGACGCCAGCTGGGACGAAATCTACACCGCTGGTACGCCGTCTGGCACCGGCACCGACTACATCGACGACGAACTGCCGGTCTATCAGGGCGAAACCACCCAGAGCCTTCAGGACTACCTGATGTGGCAGGTGCAGCTGACGCCCTTTTCCGACACCGATCGCGCCATTGCCACGGCGATTGTCGACGCGGTGGACGACACCGGCTACCTCACCGTTTCGGTGCAGGATATTCTCGACGGTATGGGCGATAACGATGACGACATCGGCCCGGAAGAGATTGAAGCCGTGCTCAAGCGCGTACAGCGTTTCGATCCGGTCGGCGTCGCCGCCCGCGATCTGCGCGACTGCCTGTTGATCCAGCTTTCGCAGTTCAGTGCCGACACGCCTTTTCTCGCACAGGCGCGCCAGATAGTCAGCGATCACCTCGATCTGCTGGCCAATCACGACTTTCGCAGCCTGATGCGCGTCACGCGTCTGAAGGAAGATGTGCTGAAAGAAGCGGTTAATCTGATCCAGTCGCTCGATCCGCGTCCCGGCCAGTCGATCCAGACCGGCGAGCCGGAATATGTCATCCCGGACGTGTTAGTGCGCAAGCATAGCGGCCGCTGGGTGGTCGAGTTGAATTCCGACAGCATTCCCCGGCTCAAAATCAATCAGCAGTACGCCGCGATGTCCAACAGCGCGCGTAACGAATCCGACAACCAGTTTATCCGCAGCAACCTGCAAGAGGCGAAATGGCTGATTAAAAGCCTGGAGAGCCGTAACGACACGCTGCTGCGCGTCAGTCGCTGCATCGTTGAACAGCAGCAGGCGTTCTTCGAGCAGGGCGAAGAGTTTATGAAGCCGATGGTGCTGGCGGATATCGCGCAGGCGGTTGAGATGCATGAATCCACCATCTCCCGCGTCACCACCCAAAAATATCTGCACAGCCCGCGCGGCATTTTCGAATTAAAGTATTTCTTCTCAAGCCACGTGAACACCGAGGGCGGCGGCGAAGCCTCGTCCACGGCTATCCGGGCGCTGGTGAAGAAGTTGATTGCAGCGGAAAACCCCGCGAAACCCTTAAGCGATAGCAAACTGACGTCTATGCTGTCCGATCAGGGGATCATGGTGGCCCGCCGTACCGTTGCGAAGTATCGAGAGTCTTTATCCATACCGCCGTCAAACCAGCGCAAACAGCTGGTCTGACCCAACCGATAAGGAAGACACTATGCAGCTCAACATCACAGGACATAACGTTGAAATCACTGAAGCGCTGCGCGAGTTTGTCACCACGAAATTCGCCAAGCTGGAGCAGTATTTCGAAAGGATTAATCAGGTCTATATTGTGCTGAAGGTGGAAAAGGTGACGCAAATCGCCGACGCCACCCTGCATGTGAACGGCGGGGAGCTGCATGCCAGTTCAGAAGGCCAGGATATGTACGCCGCCATCGACGGTTTGATTGATAAACTGGCGCGGCAGCTCACTAAACACAAAGATAAACTGAAACAACATTAATTGTCCGGGCGTTTCGCTGGGACATCGACGGCCCGGCCCGTCTGGCGGGCCGTCGCACCAGAAAACGCTTAGGTGAAATTATGATGAATAATGATTCCGCTCTGCCATTGAGCAATGTATTAAACCAAGAATGCACCCGTAGCGGCGTACATTGCCAGAGTAAAAAACGCGCCCTGGAGATTATCAGCGAGCTGGCGGCAAAGCAGCTCAGCCTGCCGCCGCAGGTGGTGTTCGAAGCGATCCTTACCCGCGAGCGGATGGGAAGTACCGGGATCGGCAACGGCATCGCCATTCCGCACGGCAAGCTTGAAGAGGACACGCTGCGCGCCGTGGGCGTTTTTGTTCAGCTCGAAACGCCGATTGCCTTTGACGCCATCGATAACCAGCCCGTCGATTTACTCTTCGCGCTGCTGGTGCCGGCGGATCAAACCAAAACGCATCTGCATACGCTGTCGCTGGTGGCCAAAAGGCTGGCGGACAAAACGATTTGCCGTCGTCTGCGCGCCGCGCAAAGCGATGAAGAGCTCTACCAGATAATCACTGAAACCAGTGAAGAGAGTGAATGACCGTGCCGACAGGCACAATCCAGGAAGCGCCGGTTACCCGGTCTGAAGTGTGGAGAAACAGCAGATGGTTCTGATGATCGTCAGCGGACGTTCAGGGTCAGGGAAATCGGTCGCCCTGCGTGCGCTGGAAGATATGGGGTTCTACTGCGTCGATAACCTGCCTGTCGTGCTGCTGCCTGAACTGGCGCGCACGCTTTCTGACAGGCAGATATCCGCCGCGGTGAGCATTGACGTTCGCAATATGCCGGAATCCCCGGAGGTGTTTGAGCAGGCGATGAATAACCTGCCGGACGCGTTCTCTCCGCAACTGCTGTTCCTCGACGCCGATCGCAACACGCTGATTCGCCGCTACAGCGATACGCGTCGTTTGCATCCGCTCTCCAGCAAAAACCTGTCGCTGGAAAGCGCCATCGATGAAGAAAACGATCTGCTGGAGCCGCTGCGCTCGCGTGCGGATCTGATTGTCGATACCTCGGAAATGTCGGTGCATGAACTGGCGGAAATGCTGCGCACCCGACTGCTCGGCAAGCGCGAGCGTGAACTCACGATGGTGTTTGAATCCTTCGGCTTCAAGCACGGCATTCCGATCGACGCCGATTACGTCTTCGACGTGCGTTTTCTGCCGAACCCGCACTGGGACCCGAAACTGCGCCCGATGACCGGCCTCGATAAGCCCGTCGCGGCGTTTCTCGACCGGCACACCGAAGTGCACAACTTTATCTACCAGACGCGCAGTTATCTGGAACTCTGGCTACCGATGCTGGAAACCAACAACCGCAGCTACCTGACCGTCGCCATCGGCTGTACCGGCGGTAAACACCGCTCCGTCTACATCGCCGAACAGCTGGCGGATTACTTCCGCTCGCGCGGCAAAAACGTTCAGTCCCGCCATCGCACGCTGGAAAAACGCAAATCATGACCGTAAAACAGACCGTCGAAATCACCAATAAGCTCGGAATGCACGCCCGCCCGGCCATGAAGCTGTTTGAACTGGTGCAGAGCTTTGACGCGGAAGTGTTGTTGCGTAATGAAGCGGGCACCGAGGCGGAAGCCAGCAGCGTGATAGCGCTGCTGATGCTGGATTCCGCGCAGGGCGGCCATATTGAGATTGAGGCCACCGGCCCGCAGGAAGAAGAAGCGCTGGCGGCCGTCATCGCGCTGTTTAACGCAGGCTTTGACGAAGACTGACCGCCCTACTCTCAGCGCAGCGCGTGCTACGCCATTGCGCCGCGCTCTGTTAAGCCCAGGCTATATGACCCGCTGGCAGATGGAAGGTGCAGTGCCGGTAATTCTCGCGTGCGAGAATACCGTCTATGTCAGTGATTGTTGAGTGCGTACGCGTGAATTGGCGCATCATAATGTCGTTAAGAAAGTCAGCGTCGTTGACAGCATCTGCACGGTCGCGCTCAAGGACACTGGTCAATGCATCGCGCAACCCAAAGCTGGTGTCAGGGTTGGCCAACGTCTCCTGAATCTCTGCGTTAATTGCCTCAGGCATTGTGTCTTCGTTCTGTTGAACGCCTGTCCAGCAGGCATCATGCCAGGCCTGTTCGGGGTAGCCTCCCATGAACTCGGGGTGAAATGGTGAATGTTCACGCTGCCCTACAGGGTCATTGAGGGCATCATTCAAGCCCTGGCGGTGGCCTTCTTACTGGCAGAACTGCAGTAGTTTCACGACTTTAATTCCTGAAAATTCCGAGACGTGTCGGCCGCCCTACGGCATGCGGCCGCAATGGTTGTAAGAGACTGTCGGGGCGTACGCGGTGGGGGTTTCGTGAGCAATGATCAGGGCCATAAATTACGTCCTTCCGTTGATAGTGTTCATGGTCGTTTTCCAGTGACAGGCAGCTCACCCAAACCGCCCCAAAAATTCGTACAAAACCCCTATCAAAGGCAGAACAAGCAGCCAGCCTTCACAAGCCTTCCCGGCAACCCACTTCAAGCGTTTCATTTTCGACGCCCTCATGCCTGGCCAGGGTCAGGTGGGTTGATCGCGTGTGCGTAGCTGGGCGAACAGCGCGCTAATCTGCTTGCCGTATTGCTGGGCCCTGGGGATGCGCAACTGCCTGAGGTAGGCGGCAATCCCATCGCCCTGCCCAAGCAGGGCAAACTCGATCAAGTGCCCGAGCGGGAGCGTCAACGGCAGAGGCTCGTTGACGATGTTGTCCTTGCCGCCTTCGGGCTCGGCGAACATCTCGAGCTTAGCGCCAATGTAGCGCAGGCTCGCCTCGCGCTGCTGCTCGGTGATGGCCAGCAGTGCGCTGGCGTCGAGTCCGGCCAGTTCCAGACAGTGGTCGTAGAAGTCGCTCAGACCTTCTTCCAACGGCACACGGCCGACCGGCTGGCCCAGTTGCTGCTCCAGACTGTCGAGAAAGCTGCGGTAATGCGCCAGGGTAATCAGTTCGTCGATGTGCATGGTCATTTCCTCGTGCAATTGCCGGTTCACGGATTGCCCATCACGCGCTCGAGCGAGAAGTCGAAGTCTTCGTCTGGCAGGGCTGGGGGCAACTGCTGCACCGCCTCCAGTCGCAAGCCGTAGCCGAACGGATTCAGGGGCGCTGCCAGTGCGCTGTATCCGCTGATGGCAACCAGATACCGGCCCGGAGCCACCTCCAGGTAGTCGTTGTTCTTCAGCCGTAGCGGGTAGTTCTCCAGGTAGTTGCAGAAGAACGCTGCGTCCCAGTCCATCAGCGCGCCGAGGTCCGCCGCAACGAGCACACCCGAGGTCATATGCAGTGGCGCGCCCTGGTAGGTGAAATGCCGCTGTGCGCCAGCGGGTGGCAGGGCGCCTTGCTCGAGAAATACCGAGTAGTCGTCGTCGGGTATCTGGTAGATGGGGAAGACTACCCCTTCGCCGATGGCCTGGGACCCGATCGCCTGATCGTCGATGAACAGGTCGAACACATCGCTGCCCTGGTAACCGACGCGTTGCAGGAAAGCCTGCAGCGTCAGAGGGTCGAACAGCACGATGCCGGAAACGTGCAAGGTGATATTGGCGATGTTCTTCATAGGTCGCATCCTGGTGTTGCTGGAGTCGGTAATTTCAGGTAGCCAGCGCCTCTTGCCAGGCGCGGGCATTATCGATAAGTGTTGGCTCCAGCTTTGTGATAGCCATGGCCGTTCCCTCATTCCGCCCGGCTTATCCGGCGTCTCTACTGGCGGTTCATGAGGATCGGACTAAAGGACTCCCCGCCAAGCTGGCGCATCTGGCGCAAAATCCACTGCTGACGCGTACGCACGTAGCCTGACGGCGCGCTCACTTTAAAACGTATCGGGTTGGGCAACACGGCCGCGAGCAATGCCGCTTCCGACGCCGTCAGACGACGGGCGGGCTTGTTGAAATACCGCTGCGACGCCTCTTCCACGCCAAACACGCCCTCGCCAAATTCCGCGATATTCAGATAGACCGTCAGGATGCGGCGCTTGCTCCAGACGGTTTCGATGCCGAGCGTTAAACCGGCTTCCAGGCCTTTGCGCAGCCAGCTGCGCCCGTCCCATAAAAACAGGTTCTTCGCCGTCTGCTGAGAGAGCGTCGAGGCCCCGCGAATGCGGCTGCTGCGCTCGTTATGGGAGACGGCTTTCTGTATGGCCGCCATGTCAAAACCCCAGTGCTCCGGGAATTTCTGATCTTCCGCGGCAATCACCGCAAGCCCCATCCACGGCGAGATCTCATCCATGCTCACCCAGTCAGAATGTGCTACATAGCTGAAGTCGCCGCTAAACCAGGCGGAAAACTGGCGTTCAACCATCACCGCGGAAAACGGCACCGGCATAAAACTGAACAGCAGAATACCGCCGAGCCAGACGCCCACCACGATAAGAAGCGTCCGCAGCAGCAGACGCCGCAGGCGAGCAAACAATGAACCGCGCGCTTTACTCATGCGCACATCGCCACCAGGCGCGCCACCAGCTTTTCAATACCGGCCGCGGCTTCGTCAATGCTTTCTGCCAGCATATAGGCGGGCGTGGTCAGGACTTTATTCTCTTCATCCACCACGATATCGTCCACCGGGCACGGCACGTGTTCGCCGCCCATCTCTTCCACCAGCTCGGCCGTGTCGATATCAGTGCCGATGGTCAGGCGCAGCGGCGCGGCGATAATTTTCGGCAGCATGGCGGGCGCGATGCAGATAAACCCGAGCGGCTTACCGGCGGCATGCATCGCCGTTGCGAGCGCATGAAGCGCCGGGTCGACCACGCATTCGCTGCCGCGCGTCGCAAAATCGCACAGGTTTTTCGCAGCGCCAAATCCGCCAGGCACCACCAGCGCGTCGAGCTCTTCGGCGCGCGCGTGTTCAAGCGGCGTTATCTTACCGCGCGCGATACGGGCCGCTTCCGCCAGCACGTTGCGCGTCTCGCCCGTCGGTTCGCCCGTTAAGTGATTAATCACGTCCGCTTGTGGTTTATCGGGGGCGAAACAGACCGCCTGCGCGCCATTGCGGGCCAGCGCCAGCAGGGTAATTACCGCCTCATGTATTTCCGAGCCGTCATAAACGCCGCACCCACTTAACACCACGCCGATTTTTTTCATGATTCATCCTTAAGTTAAACCGTTGAAAATGTGACTAAAACGACATTTAAACGCTATGCTTCACACATTTTACTGATTCATATAACAAATCATTTAAGATTTGCTATCTTATGTATGAGCGCAATGATCACTCAGGCCGCGCCACGTAGTTAAAAAGATCAACATCATTAATCAATGGCGAGGCCACGATTTCCCTGGTGTTGGCGCAGTATTCGCGCACCCCGGTATAGCCGGGGTCATTTTTTTCCGGCACCGGCAACCCACGCTTTCAGCGCCTCAACGTCGTGCGGCCACTCCTGCTTCAGCTCTTCAATCCATTCACCAACGTTATCCCACCACGCCGGCAGATCGGGCGACTGGATTTTCTGCGCCAGCTGCTGCAAATGACGCAATCCTACCGCGCCAGCGGCGCCTTTGATTTTATGCCCCTCTTCCACGATGCCCTTCTGATCGCGCGCGGTGAGGTTAGATTCCAGAACGCTCAGGTAACCCGGCATCATCTTTTCGAACATCGCCAGGCCATCGGTGATGAGCTTCGGGCCAACCAGCTGCAGATATTGCTCCAGCATCGGGAGATCCAGCAGCGCCTCCTGCTTGCCGTCATCGCTTGTCGTCACGTCATGCTCCTCGTCGTCAGGTTGCGTATCCCAGAACTTTTTAATGGTCGCGGTCAGGGCCGGCACCGCCAGCGGCTTGCTCAGCACATCGTCCATTCCCGCTTCCAGATACTCTTTTTTGTCTTTCAGCACGTTGGCCGTCAGCGCCACCAGCGGCGGCAGCGCGTCGCGCGTGTAGCGGCGGTGCAGTTCGCGTGAGATATCAAGGCCGGTCATGTCCGGGAGCTGGATATCGAGCAGCACCAGGTCGAATTCGCCAGGGCTGAACATCTCCAGCGCCGCGTTGCCCGTCATCGCCACCTCGACGCTACAGCCGAGTTTTTCCAGCACCGAGCTTGCGACAATGACGTTCAGCTCAATGTCTTCCACCAGCAGCACATGCAGCGCCGGCAGCGGCATTTCGTCGTCGGTCAGCGTGTCTTCCACTTCTTCCGCCACGCGCGGCGCGTGCACCGTCAGCACAAACGTCGAGCCCTGGCCTGGCTTGCTGGATACCGTGATATCTCCGCCCATGCTTTTCGCAAGACGGCGCGACACCGCAAGGCCAATCCCGGTGCCGGTCGCCGGTTTGCCGCCCTGGCTGTCTTTCACCTGGTAATACATGGCGAAGATCTTATCCTGCTCCTCCTGCGGGATGCCGATCCCGGAATCTTCCACCTCAAAGCGTAGCTGCTCATTTTCGTTATAGCTGACGCGCACCGCCACCTGACCCTGCTGGGTGAATTTCACGGCGTTACTGATGAGGTTCCAGAGGATCTGGCGAAGACGCGTGCCGTCGGTCAGCACTTTATGCGGCACCGGTCGTACCGGCTCCATCACAAAACGCAGCCCTTTCTGCTGCGCCTGCAGGCCGGAGAGGTTTTCCAGGTCCGCCAGGAAGCTGGTGAAATCGACAGGCTGATTGTCGAGCTGCACTTTGCGCCGCTCGATTTTATCCATATCGATAATATCGTTGAAAATATTGCCGAGCGTCACGGCAGAGACGTGGATCGTCTTCAGGTATTTTTCCTGCTCGGCGCTCAGCTCGGTGTCCAGCAGAATGCGGCTCAGGCCCACGATACCGTTGAGCGGCGTGCGCAGCTCATGGCTGATGGTGGAGATAAACGTGGTTTTATCGCGGCTGGCGCGCTCCAGCGCGTCCTGATAGCGCTTACGCTCGGTGATGTCGCGCCCGAAGCCCATCAGCCCGTGACGTTTGCCCACGCGGTCGTAATACGGCACCTTGCGGATCTCAAAACAGGCTTTGCGCCCGTCCGGATAGTCGAGCCACTGCTCGTAGGTCAGCGAGACGTTATGGCGGAAGACTTTTTCGTCGGTCTCCAGCACCTTTTCCGCCGCATCCGGCGCATAAACCTCATGCGGTTTCAGGCCAATGAGCTGCTTTTCGCTTTTGCCGGTGAGCAATTCCATAGCGCGGTTGCAGCCGGAAAATTCTTTGTCTTCATTGCGGTAAAACACCAGATCCGGCGAGGCGTCGAGAAACGAGCGCAGGAAGGAAGATTGCTGCTCCAGCTGGATTTGCGTCACTTCGCGCTCTTTCATCTCCACTTTCAGCTGCTCCAGCATATGCTGACGCTCGGCTTCCGCTTTTTCGCGATCGGCAATTTCCTGATTGAGCTGGGCGATGTTGTCCTTGAGCTGAACATTAAGCTTCAGGTCGCGCTCGCGCATCTCTTCGAGCTTATCGACCAGTTTAGAGAGCCGCTGACGCGACTCCTCAAGCTGTTCCACCACTACCGACAGGAAATAGACCGCCCAGGGCGTAATCAACAGACCAAAGAAAATCGACCGGATAACGTCGATACTCTCGACCTGGCCGTGCAGCACCATCGTCACGGCCATTTGCACCGCCATCGCCAGCACCACCAGCGCAAGGGCCAGCAGCAGCGAAAAGCGCACCAGGCCAAGCTTTACCAGTAAATCAACGTAATACTGCGCCAGCATGCGGATCTGTTTCATAAAGGATTCCTGTACTGATATTCCGTTCAATAATACCTAAATCCGCCCCCGAGGCGGCAATTCAGGCAAAAAAGTGCGGGGTAAAAAGGCGAGTGGCGGAAAAAGCAGCGCTTACGGGACGTCAGGCACGCCAGGCCAGGGGCGTCCGAGCGCCGAACCCTGAACGCCATACTGGTTGAGATAGCGGTCAATCTCTACCATGCCGGTCCAGCGATTTTCGCACCATAGCGGGGCCAGCAGCGTCGGGCGGCGGGCGCTGGCGGAGATACGATGGTAGATTACCTCAGGCGGCGTATGGCGAATCATCTCCCCGGCCGTCGCGGCGTACTCCTCAAGCGCGATACCCGTAAGCCGCCCCGCCCGCCAGGCTTTCGCCATAATGCTGCCTTCGACGATATGCAGCGGATGAAGTTTGATGCCGTCCACGCCGGTCTCCACGACGCGTTCAAGCGAGGTCAGCGCGTCGGTGGCGGTCTCGCCCGGCAAACCGACGATAAGATGCGAGCACACCTTAAGCCCCCTCGCCCGCGCCCGGCGCGCGGTAGCCTGATAACAGGCGAAGTCGTGCCCGCGGTTGATACGGCGCAGGGTTTTATCCTGCGCGCTTTGCAGCCCCAGCTCCAGCCAGACTTCATACCCGTGCTCACGGTAGCCCGCCAGCAGATCAAGCACGCTTTCCGGCACACAGTCGGGCCGGGTGCCGACGCACAGCCCAACGATATCCGCCTGGCTTATCGCCTGCTGATACATCCCCCGCAGGACGTTAACTTCCGCAAAGGTGCTGGTGTAAGCCTGAAAATAGGCGAGATAACGCCGCGCGCGATCCACTCGAATGGCCTGCTGCGCCAGCTGTTGGGCAATAGAGAGATGCTGCTGGGCTTCATCGGCGAACGAGGCGACATTACAGAAGGTGCAGCCGCCGCGTCCGAGCGTGCCGTCGCGGTTGGGGCAGCTGAAGCCGCCATGCAACGAGAGTTTATGAACTTTTTGCCCGTAACGACGCGTCAGGTCGCCGCCAAACATATTGACTAATTTTTGTAACTGCATAATCTGAAAAGCCGCCCAGCCAAAGGGCGTCAGCCTGCCATTTTTCTCTCTTTTCGGCGATGACCTGGATCAAGCGCCCCGGCCCGCTTTTATCTAATGAATAACCATTCAACATAAACGCTGTTTTAGTCACCAGAACGCTAATTACTTTTCCTTATGATCGCAGCGATTATTTAAGGATTATGACGGACCGGAAAAAACAGAGCCTTTATGCGGCTTACAGGCCATGTACAACAGATTGTGCTGCTTTGAAACGCAATAACAGTGCGCTATCTATATATAGCCGCTTTCTTATAGTGAGTCAGATCACACATCACCGCCGCTTATCACCCGAAAAAGACAATGTAAAAAAGGTTAAATTTACTTTTAATTCAAACAGATGAGTGTTCTTTAGCACAGTTTTGAATAAATAAGAATGACATTTGACCTGTGTGCGGATTCCCGATAAGTTGGAATTTCGCTGGAAGCTTTCTCGATGGGCGTTCTGCTCATCATATTTATGCAGTAAATGAGATTCCCTCTTAAGTAAGTCCTCAACGACGATGTACCGATGAAAAAGGATATCTGGAGGGCGACACGCAAGGTGTGCGTATGACGCGCAATACCCTGTCGCCACACCCTTTTTTTTGCGCCCGCGCGCCATCGGTACAGGAGGGAGTCCCGCAGAGCCTGGGGAGGTTCACTGATATGTTGTACGATAAATCTCTTGAGAGGGATAACTGTGGTTTCGGCCTGATCGCCCACATAGAAGGCGAACCTAGCCACAAGGTCGTGCGTACCGCGATCCATGCGCTGGCGCGCATGCAGCACCGCGGCGCTATCCTCGCAGATGGTAAAACCGGCGACGGCTGCGGCCTGCTGCTGCAAAAACCAGATCGCTTTTTCCGCATGGTCGCCGAAGAGCTCGGCTGGCGTTTAGCCAAGAACTATGCCGTTGGCATGCTGTTCCTGAATCAGGACCCTGAGAAAGCCAGCGCCGCGCGCCGTATCGTGGAAGAAGAGTTACAGCGGGAAACCCTGTCTAACGTGGGCTGGCGCGTGGTGCCGACCAACGAAGGTGTGCTGGGTGAGATTGCGCTCTCGTCCATGCCGCGCATTGAACAGATTTTCGTGAACGCCCCGGCAGGCTGGCGTCCACGCGATATGGAGCGCCGCCTGTTTATCGCGCGCCGTCGCATTGAAAAACGTCTGGTTGAGGATAAAGAGTTCTACGTCTGTAGCCTCTCGAACCTGGTCAATATCTATAAAGGTCTGTGTATGCCGGCGGATCTGCCGCGCTTCTACCTGGACCTGGCGGACCTGCGTCTGGAATCGGCCATCTGCCTCTTCCACCAGCGCTTCTCCACCAACACCGTGCCGCGCTGGCCGCTGGCGCAACCGTTCCGCTACCTGGCGCACAACGGCGAAATCAACACCATCACCGGTAACCGCCAGTGGGCCCGCGCGCGTACCTATAAATTCCAGACGCCGCTTATCCCTGATTTGCACGACGCCGCGCCGTTCGTCAACGAAACCGGCTCCGACTCAAGCTCCATGGATAACATGCTGGAGCTGCTGCTGGCGGGCGGGATGGATATCGTGCGCGCCATGCGTTTACTGGTGCCGCCAGCCTGGCAGAACAACCCGGAGATGGACCCGGACCTGCGCAGCTTCTTCGATTTTAACTCCATGCATATGGAGCCGTGGGACGGCCCGGCGGGCATCGTGATGTCCGATGGGCGCTTTGCCGCCTGTAACCTCGACCGCAACGGCCTGCGTCCGGCGCGCTATGTCATTACCAAAGACAAGCTCATCACCTGCGCCTCTGAAGTCGGCATCTGGGATTATCAGCCTGACGAAGTGGTGGAAAAAGGCCGCGTCGGGCCTGGCGAGCTGATGGTTATCGATACCCGCGGCGGGCGCATTCTGCACTCGGCGGAAACCGACAACGATCTCAAGAGCCGCCACCCGTATAAAGAGTGGATGGAGAAAAACGTCCGTCGCCTGGTGCCGTTTGAAGATTTGCCGGACGATCAGGTCGGCCAGCGTGAGATGGACGACGCGCTGCTGGAAAGCTATCAGAAACAGTTCTTCTACAGTAATGAAGAGCTGGACGCCGTTATCCGCGTGCTGGGTGAAAACGGCCAGGAAGCGGTGGGCTCGATGGGCGACGATACGCCATTCGCCGTGCTCTCCAGCCAGCCACGCATTATCTATGATTATTTCCGCCAGCAGTTCGCCCAGGTGACTAACCCGCCTATCGATCCGCTGCGCGAAGCGCACGTGATGTCGCTTGCCACCAGCATTGGCCGCGAGATGAACGTCTTCTGCGAAGCCGAAGGCCAGGCGCACCGTCTGAGCTTTAAATCGCCGATCCTGCTCTACTCCGACTTTAAACAGCTCACCACGCTTGAAGAAGAGCACTATCGCGCCGATACGCTCGATATTACCTTCGAACCGGCGCAGACGACGCTCGAAGCGACCGTCAAAGCGCTGTGCGATAAAGCGGAGCAAATGGTACGAAACGGCACCGTACTGCTGGTGCTCTCGGATCGCAATATCGCCAAAGACCGCCTGCCGGTGCCCGCGCCGATGGCCGTCGGCGCTATCCAGACGCGTCTGGTGGAACAGAGCCTGCGCTGCGATGCCAACATCATCGTAGAAACCGCCAGCGCCCGCGACCCGCACCACTTCGCCGTACTGCTCGGCTTCGGCGCGACCGCTATCTACCCGTACCTCGCCTACGAAACGCTGGCGAAACTGGTCGATACCGGCGCTATCGAAAAAGATTACCGCAGCGTGATGCTGAACTACCGCAACGGCATCAACAAAGGGCTGTACAAGATCATGTCCAAAATGGGCATTTCGACGATTGCGTCTTACCGCTGCTCCAAACTGTTTGAAGCCGTCGGCCTGCATCGCGATGTCTCTGAGCTCTGCTTCCAGGGCGTGGTCAGCCGTATCGGCGGCGCGGGCTTCGCGGATTTCGAGCAGGATCTGCAAAACCTGTCGAAACGCGCCTGGCTTGCCCGCAAGCCGCTTACCCAGGGCGGGCTGCTGAAATATGTGCACGGCGGCGAATACCACGCCTATAACCCGGATGTGGTGCGCACGCTCCAGCAAGCGGTGCAGAGCGGCGACTACAGCGACTATCAACAATACGCGAAACTGGTAAACGAACGCCCGGCGGCGACGCTGCGCGACCTGCTGGCGCTGAACCCGCAGGCGGACGCGGTGCGTGTGGAAGATGTCGAACCGGCGAGCGAACTGTTTAAACGCTTTGATACCGCGGCGATGTCTATCGGCGCGCTGAGCCCGGAGGCGCACGAGTCGCTGGCGGAGGCGATGAACAGCCTCGGTGGTTTCTCGAACTCCGGCGAAGGCGGCGAAGATCCGGCGCGCTACGGCACTAATAAAGTCTCGCGCATTAAACAGGTGGCCTCTGGCCGCTTCGGCGTAACGCCGGCGTATCTGGTCAACGCCGACGTGATTCAGATTAAAGTGGCGCAGGGCGCGAAGCCTGGCGAAGGCGGCCAGCTGCCTGGCGATAAAGTCACGCCATACATCGCGCGCCTGCGTTATTCGGTGCCGGGCGTGACGCTTATCTCCCCGCCGCCGCACCACGATATCTACTCAATTGAAGATCTGGCGCAGCTGATTTTCGACTTAAAACAGGTCAACCCGAAGGCGATGATCTCCGTGAAGCTCGTCTCCGAGCCGGGCGTTGGCACCATCGCCACCGGCGTCGCGAAGGCGTATGCAGACCTCATCACTATTGCCGGTTATGACGGCGGCACGGGCGCAAGCCCGCTCTCCTCCGTGAAATACGCGGGCTGTCCGTGGGAGCTTGGTCTGGTGGAAACCCAGCAGGCGCTGGTGGCGAACGGTCTGCGTCATAAGATTCGCCTCCAGGTGGACGGCGGCCTGAAAACCGGCCTTGATATCATCAAAGCAGCCATCCTCGGCGCGGAAAGCTTCGGCTTCGGCACCGGCCCGATGGTGGCGCTCGGCTGTAAATACCTGCGTATTTGCCATCTGAACAACTGCGCGACCGGCGTCGCGACCCAGGATGACAAACTGCGTAAAAACCACTATCACGGTCTGCCGTTCAAAGTGACGAACTACTTTGAATTCATCGCCCGTGAAACGCGTGAACTGATGGCGCAGCTTGGCGTAACGCGCCTGGTGGACTTGATTGGCCGCACCGACCTGCTCAAAGAGCTGGAAGGCTTTACGGCGAAGCAGCAAAAGCTGGATCTGGCGAAACTGCTGGAAACCGCCGAGCCGCATCCTGGTAAAGCGGTCTACTGCACCGAGAGCAACCCGCCGTTTGATAAAGGCGATCTGAACGCGCAGCTGCTGGCGCAGGCGAAGCCTTATGTGGAAAGCCGCCAGAGCAAAACGTTCTGGTTTGATATCCGCAACACCGACCGCTCCGTAGGCGCGCTGCTGTCGGGGTATATAGCGCAGTCGCATGGCGATCAGGGCCTCGCGTCCGACCCGATTAAAGCGTACTTCACCGGCACGGCAGGCCAGAGCTTCGGCGTCTGGAATGCGGGCGGCGTGGAGCTGCACCTGACGGGCGACGCCAATGACTACGTCGGCAAAGGCATGGCTGGCGGTCTGCTCGCCATTCGCCCGCCGGTAGGGTCATCATTCAAGAGCTATGACGCGAGCATTATCGGCAACACCTGCCTGTATGGCGCGACGGGCGGTCGTCTTTACGCCGCAGGCCGCGCGGGCGAGCGTTTCGCGGTGCGTAACTCCGGCGCTATCACGGTCGTGGAAGGCATCGGCGATAACGGCTGTGAATACATGACCGGCGGCATCGTCTGCATTCTCGGCAAAACCGGCGTCAACTTCGGCGCGGGCATGACGGGCGGTTTCGCCTACGTGCTGGATGAAGACGGCGAATTCCGCAAGCGCGTCAACCCGGAGCTGGTGGAAGTGCTGAGTGTCGACGAATTAGCGATTCACGAAGAACATCTGCGCGGGCTTATCACCGAGCATGTTCAGCAGACCGGTTCGCATCGCGGCGAAGAGATCCTGGCGAACTGGCCGGCGTTCTCCTCGAAGTTCGCGCTGGTTAAACCGAAGTCCAGTGATGTCAAAGCATTGTTGGGTCACCGTAGTCGTTCCGCAGCCGAGCTGCGGGTGCAGGCGCAGTAAGAGGTCACGATTGATGAGTCAGAACGTTTACCAATTTATCGACTTACAGCGCGTTGATCCGCCAAAAAAGCCGCTTAAGATCCGTAAAATTGAGTTTGTGGAAATTTATGAGCCCTTCTCAGAAGGCCAGGCCAAAGCGCAGGCAGACCGCTGCCTGTCGTGCGGCAACCCTTACTGCGAATGGAAATGTCCGGTCCATAACTACATCCCCAACTGGCTGAAACTTGCCAACGAGGGGCGCATTTTCGAAGCCGCGGAGCTTTCTCACCAGACCAACACGCTGCCGGAAGTCTGCGGCCGCGTCTGCCCGCAGGACAGGCTGTGCGAGGGCTCCTGCACGTTGAATGATGAATTCGGCGCGGTGACCATCGGCAATATCGAGCGCTATATCAATGATAAAGCGTTTGAAATGGGCTGGCGGCCCGATCTCTCCGGCGTGAAGCCGACCGGCAAACGCGTCGCGATTATCGGCGCGGGCCCGGCGGGCCTCGCGTGCGCCGACGTGCTGACGCGCAACGGCGTGAAGGCTGTCGTGTTCGATCGTAACCCGGAAATCGGCGGCCTGCTGACGTTCGGCATTCCGGCCTTTAAGCTGGAAAAAGAGGTGATGACCCGCCGCCGTGAAATTTTCACCGGCATGGGCATTGAGTTCCAGCTCAATACCGAAGTGGGTCGTGACGTTCAGATGGACGCGCTGTTGCAGGACTATGATGCGGTGTTCCTCGGCGTCGGCACCTATCAGTCGATGCGTGGCGGGCTGGAGAACGAAGACGCGCCGGGCGTGTATGAAGCGCTGCCGTTTCTTATCGCCAATACACGTCAGATCATGGGCTTTGAGGAAGACGCGCAGCAGCCGTTTATCAGCATGGCGGGCAAGCGTGTCGTCGTGCTGGGCGGCGGCGACACCGCGATGGACTGCGTGCGTACCTCGGTACGCCAGGGCGCGACCCACGTTATCTGCGCCTATCGTCGTGATGAAGAGAACATGCCGGGCTCGCGTCGTGAAGTGAAAAACGCGCGTGAAGAAGGCGTAGAGTTCCAGTTCAACGTGCAACCGCTCGGCGTTGAGATCAACGCCAGCGGCAAAGTATGCGGCGTGAAAATGGCGCGCACGCAGATGGGCGAGCCCGATGAGAAAGGCCGTCGTCGCGCGGAAATCGTACCGGGCTCTGAACATGTTCTGCCTGCCGATGCCGTGGTAATGGCGTTCGGCTTCCGTCCGCACAGCATGGAGTGGCTGGCGCAGCACAGCGTTGAGCTCGATTCCCAGGGACGCGTGATTGCGCCGGAAGGTAACGACAACGCCTTCCAGACCAGCAACCCGAAAATCTTTGCTGGCGGCGATATCGTGCGCGGCTCGGATCTGGTGGTGACCGCTATTGCTGAGGGCCGTAAAGCCGCAGACGGCATTATGAATTATCTCGAAGTCTGAGCCCAGGCGCTCATACGCGCGCTAAGGGAGGCCTCGCGCCTCCCTTTTTATTTTGTTAATTAATAAATCAACCTTTTTTCTTTCCGAAAAAAGACTATTCAGCGGACTAAGATATTTTGTCATCTATAACGTCTTTGGTTCTGAATCGGCCAGAACCTCTTTTATAGTCTGCGCATTTCCCCAGCTATTCCGCACGTTATTTACCAAATCAATCATTTCACCCTCCGTCTGAAACCGGACCGCCAAATTCATAGATATTTTATATTTATAAATTCTGCATCTTTTGGAAAGCATGTTATTTGCGCGAGCAATGAAATAAGCTGCGGCGACGCCGACTCCCTATTCAATGCATTATTATATTGGACGTAATTATGAATGCTTCTAAATTATTCAGGAAAAATAGAATTGCAACCCTCATGGCAGGCGTGTTTCCTGCCATAGTGCTCTTCACCCCTTCGCTCTCGTATGCCGTCACCAATATCGATGAAGATACCGAAGACACTTATATCTTTAGCGGTGATAAAGAGTATGTGATTGCCGATGGCGTAACGATGTCGTCGACCACTAGCGATCCAAGCGCGATGGTTAAAGGCAAAAGCATTACCTCGATTATTAATAACGGCACCATTAAAAACGATAACGGCAACGCGATGGTGATTGATATTTCCAGTCAGTCATCAGCCATGATGACGCTGGAAAATAAAGGCGACATCACCAGCACCGGAACCGCCATTGACGTTCTGAATGGCGATAACGTCACCATCATCAATACCGGCACCATCTCGGGCGGCGATTATGCAATCTCTTTTGAAAGCGGCGGTAATAACGCGCTGGTGCTGAAATCGGGCTCGGATCTGCAGGGCGATGTGATCACGAAAGGCTCCGCGAATAATACAATTACCCTTAACGACAGCGGCAGCGAAGACAGCAATTTTATTGGCGCAGATAAAGGCGACGGTTTTAAATCGCTGACGATGGACGGCAGCGAATGGACACTGACCGGCGATATCGATCTGACAGGTCAAGGCGACAGCCTTATCGTGAAGACGGGCAAACTGACGATCGGCGGCGAGGTGACAAATACCGGCGCATCGCTCATCGACGCTGACGCCACGCTGCAAGTCGGCACCGGCAGCGGCGATAACGCGTCGCTCCAGGGCAACGTCACCAATAACGGTACGCTGGTATTCAACCAGGCGGCGGATTACACCTTCGCGGGCGATATCTCCGGCTCCGGCAATCTGGTGAAAGAGAACACCAGCACCCTGACGCTGAGCGGCAACAACCTCTACAGCGGCGACACCACGCTTAACGGCGGCACGACGCTGCTCGCTGAAAACGGCACGATCGGGCCTGACGGCGGCACAGGAAATATCAATATCAACGATGGCGCCACGTTTGCTTCCGCGGGCACGGTAAACAGTAACGTCGTTATCGCCGCAGGCGGCGTGCTGGCATCGTGGAACGCGGTAAGCGGCAATGAAAACACCACAACGCCTGCGTCCGGCAACACGATCACCGGCGATGTCACCAACCAGGGCACGCTGCAGATTGCGGGCGGCAACAACGTCGGCAATGCGTTCACCATTGACGGCAACTATACCGGCGACGCGGGCAGCCGTATCGTGATCAATACCGAGGCGGGCCTGGATGATTCTCCTACCGATCATCTCGCCATTACTGGCGACAGCGCGGGCAGCTCTGCGCTGGACGTCGCTAATATCGGCGGCCAGGGCGCGCAGACCATCAACGGCATTGAGCTTATCAGCGTCGGCGGCGCGTCTGATGCCACCTTCACGCTGGATAAACCGGTCGTGGCCGGGATGTGGGAATACGACCTCTATCAGCATGATGACGGCAACTGGTATCTGGAATCGAAAGCCAGCGACACCCCTGACCCGACGCCCGATCCGGATGACAACGGCGGCGGTGATACGCCTGCGCCGGAAGTCTACCGCCCGGAAGCCGGCGTCTATATGGCCAACTACCTGGCCGCGCAGCAGATGTTCATCCATAAGCGCGACGACCGCGATCAGCTGATGCTGCGCGACGCCGACGATCTGAATACCTGGATGTATGTGAAAGGCGAGTACAACGACGGCAACTTCGCCGACAGCAACCTGAAATACAAGATTCGCTCCGCCGTGGTACAGCTGGGCAGCGACGTGCTGAGTAAAAACCTCTCAACCGGCACGCTGCACAGCGGCTTTATGCTCGGCGCAGGCTACAGCGACACCACAGCGGATGCGCGCCATAACACGCGCTCGGCAGATGGCCGCGTCAATGGCTACAACCTCGGTGTTTACGCCACCTGGCAGGAAGACGAGAAGCTGCGTCTTGGCAGCTATGTCGACAGCTGGGCCTCCTACAGCTGGTATAACAGCCAGGTGAACGGCGACGACATGCCGGGCGAGAAATATGACAGCCAGGGCTACGCCGCCTCGCTGGAGTTAGGTCACGCCTGGCTCGTGCCGTCAGAGAAAGCGCGCACCATGAAGTTCGAACCGCAGGGCCAGGTGATTTACAGCAATCTGGATCAGGATTATCACGTCGAATATAACGGCACCCGCGTCGGTACGCCGGATAATGACGCCGTGCTGGGCCGCGTCGGTCTCAAGGCGAGCTACGTGAATCAGAAAGCGGTGGAGGCCTGGCAGCCTTATGGCGCGGTGAACTGGCTTATCGGCAACGGCATGAGCGATCTCAGTTTCAACAACGAGACGCTGGATTCTAACGTGCCGTCTAACCGTTTCCAGCTTGAGACCGGCGTGAGCGGCAAAATGAACGACGCGACGACCGTGTCCTTCCGTATCAGCAGCGAATGGGGCGATAACTCCTACAACGCCTATTCCGGCCACATGCTGGTGAACTACCGCTGGTAACAGAGCGGAAATGATATCCCAACCGCCTTTCGGGGCGGTGAGGCATAAAAAAAGCCGGTATGCGCAAACATACCGGCTTTTTACTGTGCGCAGACGCGATTACTTCACTACGCGCAACGCAGGACGTCCGCCACGCGGCGGCGGCTCGTCATCCGGGCCATTATCTTCCGCATCGTCAGGCTTATCGCCATCAATCACGGACATTACGGTTTCCGGCTCTTCAGCGCTGTTCTCGTCGTTCAGGCTCGCCATCGCTTCATCATAAGCGGCCTCTGGCTCGAACATCGTACCGGCGCCATTTTCACGGGCATAAACCGCCAGCACGGCGGCCAGCGGTACGGTGACCTGACGCGGTACGCCGCCGAAACGGGCGTTGAAGCGTACTTCATCATTCGCCAGTTCCAGATTGCCGACCGCGCGCGGCGCGATATTCAGGACGATCTGCCCGTCGCGCGCATATTCCATCGGCACCAGCACGCCCGGCAGCGTCACATCCACGACCAGGTGCGGCGTCAGCTGGTTATCCAGCAGCCATTCATAAAAGGCACGCAACAGATAAGGACGACGTGGAGAGAGCTGAGACATATCCATAAGGTTTAGCCCCGGGTTTGCAGGCGGATTTCGCGCTCGGCTTCGGTCAGCGAAGCAAGGAACGAATCACGCTCAAACACGCGAGTCATGTAGCCTTTAAGCTCTTTCGCGCCCGCGCCGCTGAACTCAACGCCCAGTTGCGGCAGACGCCACAGCAGCGGCGCAAGGTAGCAGTCTACCAGGCTGAACTCATCGCTCAGGAAATAGGGCTTCTGACCAAACACGGGCGCGATAGCCAGCAGCTCTTCGCGCAGCTGTTTACGCGCGGCATCGGCTTCCTGGGCAGAACCACTGACGATAACGTTCATCAGCGTGTACCAGTCTTTCTCGATACGGTGCATGTACAGGCGGCTTTCACCGCGAGCGACCGGATAAACCGGCATTAACGGCGGGTGCGGGAAACGCTCATCAAGATATTCCATAATGATGCGCGACTCCCACAGAGTCAGTTCACGGTCTACCAGCGTCGGCACGCTTTGATTTGGGTTGAGGTCAATCAGATCCTGCGGCAGGTTATCCGTTTCCACATGCTCAATTTCAAAGCTGACACCCTTTTCAGCCAGCACAATGCGGACCTGATGGCTGTAGATATCAGTAGGACCAGAAAACAGCGTCATTACCGAACGTTTGTTGGCAGCGACAGCCATGAAAACCTCCAGGTATATTCAGAAAGTTACTGCTACCAGCCGCAAACACGGCCGGCCTTATCGATTACCCTTCCGTGCCGAACTTACTTCCGTCTGCAAAACGAACAAAACGTGAACAGTTACCAGCATTTGGGCACAAAATTGGATGATAGTTTACCAGATTTTGCGCAGCTTGTGGTGAGAGGTTTTAGCCGTTTGCCGTAAATGGACGGGATTTCAGTAGATTAGGGACAGATAAAAATTCCGGGCATAAAAAAACCCGGCTGTATGCCGGGTTTTTCGCCAATACGATTCTGCAAAAGCAGAAAAATATTAACGTTTGGAGAACTGCGGACGACGACGTGCTTTACGCAGGCCGACTTTCTTACGTTCAACCTGACGAGCGTCACGAGTAACGAAGCCAGCTTTACGCAGTTCAGAACGCAGAGACTCATCGTACTCCATCAGAGCGCGGGTGATACCGTGACGGATCGCACCAGCCTGACCAGAGATACCACCACCTTTAACAGTGATGTACAGATCCAGTTTCTCAACCATGTCGACCAGTTCCAGCGGCTGGCGAACTACCATGCGGGCAGTTTCGCGACCGAAGTACTGTTCCAGAGAACGCTGGTTGATAACGATTTTACCGTTGCCCGGTTTGATAAACACACGAGCGGCGGAGCTTTTGCGGCGACCAGTGCCGTAGTATTGATTTTCAGCCATTGCCATAATCCCGATTAGATGTCCAGAACTTGCGGTTGCTGCGCCGCGTGGTTGTGCTCGTTACCTGCGTAAACTTTCAGTTTACGGTACATAGCACGGCCCAGAGGGCCTTTCGGCAGCATGCCTTTAACCGCGATTTCAATTACGCGCTCAGGACGGCGGGCAATCATCTCTTCAAAGGTCGCTTCTTTGATACCACCGATGTGGCCAGTGTGGTGGTAGTACATTTTGTCAGAACGCTTGTTGCCGGTTACAGCAACTTTTTCTGCGTTCAGAACGATGATGTAGTCACCGGTATCAACGTGCGGAGTGTATTCCGCTTTGTGCTTACCGCGCAGGCGACGAGCCAGTTCGGTAGCCAGACGGCCCAGAGTTTTACCGGTCGCGTCAACAACATACCAGTCGCGTTTTACGGTTTCTGGTTTAGCTGTAAAAGTTTTCATTAAAAGCTTACCCAAATATAGAGTTACACGTTGGCGAACACCCAAACGCTTAAATTGAGTTGAGGTTCACACGACAAAGTCCGCAAACCTACCCCCTCGGATATGTTTTCGGCACACAAAAGTTTCGGGAAAAAAACTTTCTTGTAACGTGGGGTCGCAAGATTATAGAGAAGTCGAGTATAAAGATCGACCCCTTTTATGCGTAAAGTCACAGGATTCGCTCCTCCGGGTGCAAAGGAGCGACCCGGCTTCACGGCAAGTGGGGGCGTTTAAGGTATTCTTCGCTCTGCATCTCCTGCAAACGCGACAGGCAGCGCCTGAATTCAAACACCAGCTGTTCGCCCTGATAGATGCTTTCCAGCGGCGCATCCGCCGACACCACCAGCTTTACCTGGCGTTCATAAAACTCATCCACCAGCGCGATAAAGCGCCGCGCCGCGTTCTCTGTGGACGTGGTCATCACCGGCACGTCAAACAGCAGCACCGTGTGGAACTGGCGCGACAGCGCGATGTAATCGTGCTGGCTGCGTGCATCGACACACAACGTAGCGAACGACGCCGCGAGCGTCTGGTTCTCCACGCCAAGCGTTGGGAGCGGGCGATGGTTAATCTCAAGCGACGGCGCCTCACGACGCGACGCGCCCGCCAGCGCCTGCCAGAGTTTATCCATCTGCTGCGCTGTCGCTTCATCGCGCGGCGACAGCCACAGGTGCGCCTGCGTCAGCGTGCGCAGACGATAATCGATCCCCGCATCGACGTTCATCACGTCGCAGTGCGTTTTAATCGCCTCGATAGCGGGCAGAAAGCGCGTGCGCTGCAAGCCATTGCGATAGAGTTCGTCCGGCGGAATGTTGGAGGTCGCCACCAGCGTAATGCCGCGCGCGAACAGCGCCTGCATCAGGCCGCCCAGCAGCATGGCGTCGGTGATGTCAGAGACAAAGAACTCATCGAAGCAGATAACGTCGGCCTGCGCTTTAAAGCCGTCGGCGACGACTTCCAGCGGATCGGTCTGGCCCTGCAGCGCGGCGAGCTCTTCATGCACGCGTAACATAAAGCGGTGAAAGTGCAGACGGAGTTTGCGCTCGCCCGGCAGGCTATGAAAGAAAAGATCCATCAGCCAGGTTTTGCCGCGCCCGACGCCGCCCCACATATATAAGCCGCGTACCGGCGGCGTCTGTGGGCTTTCGTCGCGTTTGCCGAACAGCCTGCCGACTTTCGTCAGCAGGCCGCCGCGCGCGGGTTCGGGCCCGGCGGATTTTTGCGAAAGCGCCTGCCAGATAAGATTCAGACGATTTACCGCTTCATGCTGGACGTCGTCCGGCTGATGGGTGCCCTCGTTCAGGGCCTGTTGGTAGCGCGATGTCGGAGAGAGGCTCTGCATATATTATTATTACTTCCTGAAAACGGTTCGCCACAGCGTGATTTGGCCAAAAAAAGGCCGCTCTACACTACGCCATGCCGCTCCAGGATTCCACTTCTCCTGAATTAGCGGTTATAGTGGGTTCACCGGTCGACGGCACGCAGACGAGAAGCCAAGCCTCGCCGTTACCACCCTACGGAACCACAAGACAACGGGAGATGTTCATGACCTGGGAATATGCGCTTATTGGGTTAGTCGTCGGCATCATTATCGGCGCCGTCGCTATGCGTTTCGGTAACCGCAAATTACGTCAACAGCAGGCTCTGCAATACGAGCTTGAGAAAAACAAAGCGGAGCTTGACGACTACCGCGAAGAACTGGTCAGCCACTTCGCCCGCAGCGCCGAACTGCTGGATAACATGGCGCATGACTATCGTCAGCTCTATCAGCACATGGCGAAGAGCTCAAGCAGCCTGCTGCCGGAAATGTCCGCTGAAACCAATCCGTTCCGCAACCGCCTTGCAGAATCGGAAGCCAGTAACGATCAGGCACCGGTACAGATGCCGCGCGACTATTCTGACGGCGCGTCCGGCCTGCTGCGCACTGGCGCGAAGCGCAACTGATCCACTGTAAAATCCTTACCGTCGGGCGCCTGTCGCGCCCGCTTTTCTTTCGGCGCTGACTATGCTTATTCTGAGCGCTGCCGTCCCGATGACAGCATTGTTACAACATTGAGAATTCAATAATATCCGTCTTTTCAGGTTACGGTTTATAACCAGGTTGCGAGAGCTGCGTTCATGAAAAAACAAACCCTGCTGTTAAGTGCGTTAGCGTTAAGTCTCGGTTTATCTCTTCCGGTCACAGCGCCGGTGTTCGCCGCGCTGCCCTCGCAGGTGCCGGGCCAGCCTGCGGTCCCAAGCCTCGCGCCGATGCTGGAAAAAGTGCTGCCTGCGGTCGTCAGCGTACAGGTGCAAGGCACCGCCGTGCAGGAGCAGCGCGTGCCGGAAGAACTGAAAAAGTACTTCGGCGAATCGATGCCTGAACAGCAGGCGCAGCCGTTTGAAGGACTCGGCTCCGGCGTCATTATCGATGCCGCGAAAGGCTATGTGCTCACCAACAATCACGTGATTAACCACGCCGAGAAAATCAGCGTGCAGTTAAACGATGGCCGCGAGTTTGAGGCCAAACTGATCGGCGGCGATGACCAGAGCGATATCGCGCTGATCCAGCTGCAAAACGCCAGTAACCTGACGCAAATCCAGGTGGCGGATTCCGACAAACTGCGCGTCGGCGATTTCGTGGTGGCCGTCGGCAACCCGTTTGGGCTCGGTCAGACCGCCACTTCCGGCATCGTGTCGGCGCTCGGGCGCAGCGGGCTCAATCTGGAAGGCTTTGAAAACTTCATTCAGACCGATGCCTCCATCAACCGCGGCAACTCCGGCGGCGCGCTGCTGAACCTCAACGGCGAGCTTATCGGCATTAATACCGCCATTCTCGCGCCGGGCGGCGGCAGCGTCGGCATCGGCTTTGCCATCCCCGCCAATATGGCCCAGACGCTCGCAAAACAGCTGATGCAGTCCGGCGAGGTGAAACGCGGCCTGCTTGGCATCAAGGGCACGGAGATGAGCGCCGATATCGCCAAAGCCTTTAACCTCAACACGCAGCGCGGCGCGTTTGTCAGCGAAGTGCTGCCGAACTCCGGCTCCGCCAAAGCGGGCATTAAAGCAGGCGATGTGATTGTCAGCCTCAATGGCCGTCCGCTCAATAGCTTCGCGGAGCTGCGCTCGCGCATCGCCACCACTGAGCCTGGCACCAAAGTGAAGCTTGGCCTGCTGCGCGATGGCAAAGCGCAGGAAGTGGAAGTGACGCTCGATAAGAGCACGTCGTCTTCCGCCAGCGCCGATATCATTGCGCCCGCCTTACAAGGGGCGACGCTGAGCGATGGCCAGCTTAAAGACGGCACCAAAGGCATTACCATTGATAACGTCGAGAAAGGCAGCGCGGCCGCGCAGGCGGGCCTGCATAAAGATGATGTGATTGTGGGCGTCAACCGCGAGCGCGTCAGCACGATTGCTGAAATGCGCAAGCTGCTGGCCAGCAAGCCTGCTATCGTCGCCCTGCACATTGTTCGCGGCAACGACAGCCTCTATTTACTGCTGCGTTAATAAACTGAGATAACGGACATCACGCCCCGTGTGATGTCCGTTTAACTCATGGTATGCTGCGCCCGTCCCCTGGCTACTTATCTCATACACATGTTTCTGAAGCTTTTACGCTCGGTAATAGCGGGATTGATCGTCGCAGCGCTGCTGCTGACGCTTGTGCCTTCCCTGCGCCCGTATAATCCGCTGTTGCAGCCGCGTCTGGACAGCAACGATGAAGCGCCCGTGAGCTACAACCGGGCGGTGCGTCGTGCTGCGCCCGCGGTCGTGAATGTTTATAACCGCAGCCTCGGCGGCAGCAACCGCAGCCAGCTCGAAATCCGCACGCTCGGCTCCGGCGTTATCATGGATCAGCGTGGCTATATTCTGACCAACAAACATGTGATTAACGACGCCGACCAGATAATCGTGGCGTTACAGGATGGCCGCGTGTTCGAGGCGCTGCTGGTCGGCTCCGACAGCCTGACCGACCTCGCGGTCCTGAAAATCAACGCCACCGCCCTGCCGGTTATCCCTATCAATCCGCAGCGTATGCCGCACATCGGCGATGTGGTGATGGCGATAGGCAACCCTTACAACCTCGGGCAGACCATCACCCAGGGGATTATCAGCGCGACCGGGCGCATCGGCCTTAACCCTTCGGGTCGTCAGAACTTCCTGCAAACCGACGCCTCCATCAACCACGGCAACTCCGGCGGCGCGCTGGTGAATTCGCTGGGGGAACTGATGGGCATCAACACGCTCTCCTTTGATAAGAGCAACGACGGTGAAACGCCGGAAGGCATCGGTTTCGCCATCCCGACCCAGCTTGCCACGCGCATCATGGAAAAACTGATCCGCGACGGGCGCGTGATCCGCGGCTACATCGGCATCAGCGGCCGTGAAATCACGCCCATGCATACGCCTGCGGCGGGTATCGATCAGATTCAGGGAATTGTGGTGAATGATGTGGCGCCGGACGGCCCGGCGGCGCGCGCGGGCGTTCAGGTCAACGACGTGATTGTGTCGGTGAACCACAAGCCTGCGATCTCCGCGCTGGAAACGATGGACCAGGTGGCGGAAATCCGTCCGGGATCTGTTATCCCGGTGGAAGTGATGCGAAACGATCGCAAGCTCACCATCCAGGTGACGATTCAGGAGTACCCGGCGACTCCGGAATAGCGGGCGCGCAGGCATAAAAAAACCGGAACCTGAGTTCCGGTTTTTTTTCGTTCGTCAGCGCTTACTTGTTAACGAACTCTTCGCCCAGGGCGATATCTTTTTTCAGCGTATCCAGCATGCCTTCCAGCGACTGCTGTTCATAAGCGCTCAGCGCGCCAATGGATTTACGCTCTTCAATACCGTTTTTACCCAGCAGCAGCGGCTGTGAGAAGAAACGCGCGTATTCGCCGTCGCCTTCCACGTAGGCGCATTCCACTACGCCCTGCTCACCCTGCAGCGCACGCACCAGCGACAGGCCGAAACGCGCGGCCGCCTGGCCCATAGAGAGGGTCGCAGAGCCCCCGCCCGCCTTCGCTTCCACCACTTCGGTGCCCGCGTTCTGGATGCGTTTGGTCAGATCAGCCACTTCCTGCTCGGTGAAGCTCACGCCCGGGATCTGGGAGAGCAGCGGCAGAATGGTCACGCCAGAGTGGCCGCCGATGACCGGCACGTCCAGCTCAGCCGGTTTTTTACCTTTCAGTTCCGCCACAAAGGTGTTGGAGCGGATGATATCAAGCGTGGTCACGCCGAACAGTTTGTTCTTGTCGTACACGCCCGCTTTTTTCAGCACTTCCGCCGCGATAGCGACCGTGGTGTTTACCGGGTTAGTGATGATGCCGATGCACGCTTTCGGGCAGGTCGTCGCGACCTGCTGGATCAGGTTTTTCACGATGCCAGCGTTCACGTTGAACAGATCGGAACGGTCCATACCCGGTTTACGGGCAACGCCTGCGGAGATCAGCACCACATCTGCGCCTTGCAGCGCCGGGGTGGCGTCTTCACCGGAGAAACCTTTGATTTTCACGTCGGTAGGGATATGACTTAAATCCACCGCCACCCCAGGGGTAACCGGTGCAATGTCATACAGAGAGAGTTCTGAACCTGAAGGCAGCTGGGTCTTGAGTAGAAGGGCAAGCGCCTGGCCGATACCGCCCGCCGCGCCGAGGACTGCAACTTTCATCCTAAACTCCTTATTATGGTTAGCAATTGTGTGCCGTTACTCCATGAGGTGGCGACCATAATCATCCTGGGAGGAAGTTATAGCACTGTTTTCGCCCGCAGTTTGCGATCGTAGCGCGCTTTAACTGAAAGCGATGTGGCCTTCTCGCCGGGTGCAGACGACGCGGTTGCCGCCGGGTCACTACCGAAGCAACATCTCAACAGGCGGTTACATTACACCCTCTTTAAGCATCAAAACAACATCATTTTGATAACATTTAGTTTACCTAAAGGCTTATTTGCGAGTCGTGACGCAGGCATGTTCCTCGATAACGTAATTTGATAAAATTCGTCTCTTTCATAACATTATTTCAGCCCGCCGCAAGGCAGACCATTTGCATAAAAATTCATCACAATGCATAATAATGTTGTTTATTGGCCTGTATACGGGTGATATATGCGTAGCTCCGCAAAACAAGAAGAATTAGTTAAAGCCTTCAAGGCGTTACTAAAAGAAGAGAAGTTCAGTTCCCAGGGCGAAATTGTCCAGGCGCTCCAGGATCAGGGTTTCGAAAACATCAACCAGTCCAAAGTCTCCCGCATGTTAACCAAGTTTGGCGCCGTGCGTACGCGCAACGCCAAAATGGAGATGGTCTACTGCCTGCCGGTTGAGCTTGGCGTGCCTACTACTTCCAGCCCGCTGAAAAACCTGGTGCTGGATATCGACTACAACGACGCCGTAGTGGTCATTCACACAAGCCCTGGCGCCGCGCAGCTTATCGCACGCCTGCTGGATTCTCTCGGCAAGGCCGAAGGCATTCTGGGCACGATTGCGGGTGACGACACCATTTTCACCACGCCCGCGCGTGGCTTTACGGTAAAAGATCTCTACGAAGCCATTCTGGTGCTCTTCGAGCAGGAACTTTAAGCCCTGCGTTGCCGCCGGTTCTGCCGGCGGTCGCGCGTTTTACTCCGCATTTCCTCTTCTTTTAATGACGCATGCAGCGTAATCCGCCTGGTTTTAACGCTGACACCCGCCGTTCGGCTTAAAAACCGCACAAATTATCAAATTGCGACAACCCGTTGATTATTCATCATATTAACCGCAAAACCGTCTTTTTATGCCTATTTTTATAATGATCGGTAATAAAAACGCGCGCTGAAGGCACAAAGTTTCATAGGAAATCATTAGCATCGTATTAATTTTTTGGGTGATTAGTGTATACTTGATTTTGTGATGAGGGTCACACAATAAGACCCCACCAATAACAATTACGACGAGGAAAAGAACATGAAAACTACATCTACTGTAACAGCTCTGACACTTCTCTCTGTGCTGTCCTTCGGCGCTTTCGCAGCCGACTCTATCAGCGCAGATCAGGCGCAGAACCGCCAGTCAATCGGCACCGTTTCCGTTGACGCTATCAGCGGCGCACCGATGGATCTTCGTCAGATGCTGAATGAAAAAGCAGAAGCGAAAGGCGCGACGGCTTACCGTGTTATCGAAGCCCGCACCGGCGACCACTGGCACGCCACTGCTGAGCTTTATAAATAAGCGTTATTACCGTCAGACGCGCTAACGCGCACTACCCGTAATACCTCTCAGCGGCCCGATAAAAACCGTACGTTAACCATTAAGGCCGCTGAAGACACCTGCATAAGGAATAGATAATGAAAACCACATTGACCATCGCTGCTCTGGGCCTTGCTTCTGTACTCTCTTTCGGCGCGAGCGCCGCAGTACAACAAGTTAACGCTCAACAGGCGCAAAATCTCCAGCCGATGGGCTCCGTCTCCGTGACGCAGCTGACCGGCTCGCCGATGGATGTCCGCCAGCAGCTGGCCGCGAAAGCGGAAAAAGAAGGCGCCAGCAGCTATCGCATTACTGAACTGACTCAGGGCGATCACTGGCACGCCACGGCAGAACTGTACAAATAAACCCTCGTCGTCTTCTCCGACGACTTTTGCCCCTGCTTCGCGGGGGCCTTTTTGAGGGTTTGCCGTATGGTTATTGCCGGATATTGAAGAGGAGCTGACCTTCCAGCTCCTCTTCTGCTTCATCAAACAGCAAAATCAGCGCGCCGAAGCGCCGCTTTATCTCCGCCGTCACATGCAGGAAGACAATCTCCAGCGGCAACGGTAGCTCACCTTCCGTCACCACCTTCCAGAGACTATCCAGATCCCCGACGCGTTCTGGCGTCACGCCAAACGTCGCGGCAAATGCCTGATAAAAATCCTTCTGATCGGCAATCGTACTGAAATCGAAACTGTAGCTTTTCATTGTCGCCACCACGTCGCCACCACGTCGCCACCACGTTCATCGGGCGGCAGTGACGCCGCCCTCACGCTTATAACCCGCCCAGATGCAGCGTTTTCACTTCCATAAACTCTTCCAGCCCCAGCACGGAGCCTTCGCGCCCGAGGCCTGACTCCTTGACGCCGCCGAATGGCGCAAGCTCGGTCGAGACCGCGCATTCGTTAACGCCTATCATGCCGCTTTCCAGCTGCTGCGAGACGCGGAACACGCGCTGCAAATTCTGGGTATAAAAGTACGCCGCAAGACCATAAGGCGTGTTGTTGGCGCGCGTTATGACTTCTTCTTCGGTTTTGAAGCTGAAACAGGCGGCGAGCGGGCCGAACGTTTCTTCCTGCGCAAGTTTCATCTCTTCATTCGCGTCAATCAGCACCGTCGGCTGCCAGAAATTGCCGCCGAGTTCATGCGCTTTGCCGCCCGTCAGCACTTTCGCGCCTTTCGCCACCGCGTCGTCCACATGCTCGCGCACTTTATCAACCGCCGACGGTTCAATCAGCGGCCCGACAATCACGCCTTCTTCCATGCCGTTGCCCACTTTCAGCGCTTTCACCGCTTCCGCCAGCTGATTCACGAAACGATCGTAGACGCCTTCCTGAATGTAGAAACGGTTAACGCTGACGCACACCTGGCCTGCGTTACGGAATTTGTTGGCGATGGCGCCTTTCACCGCCGCGTCGATATCGGCGTCGTCAAAGACGATATACGGCGCGTTGCCGCCAAGCTCCATCGAGACTTTTTTCATCGTTTCGGCGGCATTGCGCATCAGCGTTTTGCCCACCGCCGTGGAGCCGGTAAACGAAATTTTACGCACCTCCGGGCTTGCCATAATGGCGTCGCTGATTTCTGACGTGTTGCCTGCGACCGCGTTGAGCACGCCGTCCGGCACGCCAGCTTCCTGCGCCAGCGCCAGCAGCGCGAAGGCGCTAAGCGGCGTGTTGTTGGCAGGCTTAATCACGCCGGTACAGCCTGCGGCCAGCGCCGGGCCGAGTTTGCGGGTCAGCATCGCCATCGGGAAGTTCCAGGGCGTGATCGCCGCCACCACGCCGACCGGTTCACGGGTCGCAAGGATGCGCGAGCCAGGCTTCGCAGGCGGAATGATTTCGCCGTTGGCGCGTTTGGCCTGCTCGGCGAACCACTGGATAAAACTCGCCGCGTACTCGACTTCTCCTTCGGCTTCTTTCAGCGGCTTGCCCTGTTCGCGGGTCATCAGCTCGCCAAGCCAGCGCTTGTTTTCAAGCATCAGCTGATACCAGCGGTAGAGAATTTCAGAACGTTCTTTCGCGGTTTTGGCACGCCAGGCGGGGAAGGCGCGGCTCGCGGCGGCGATGGCGGCCTCGGTCTCTTTTTTCCCGGCTTTTGCCACCTGGGCTATCACCTCGCCGGTCGCCGGATTGCGCACATCAAAGGTTTCCTGCGCGGTTTGCCATTTCCCGTCAACAAAATAGCCGGTCTTAAAAAACGCATGTCCTGCAAATGGTTGTGCGGTCATTGTCCCCTCCTGCACGTGAAAGTCCGTGGATGGAGGTAAGTATAGACATAAAAAAACCGACGCTTTGGACGTCGGTTTAAGGCTAGCTGTTGGTCAGCGCGTGCTGATATTTCTGCAGCATATCGGTAAGGCGCTTCACGGAATCGATAACCGACTGCGGCGCCGCCCAGACATGCAGCTTCTCCTGATAAACCGCCAGTTCATCCAGCAGCTGGCGGAACGTGGCGCGCCGTTTTTCATCGCTGGAGGCGGAAATCAGGCGATCCGCCGTGCGCCGGAGCTGACGGTGAAACGCCGAGAGATCGTCATTGACCGGCACCGGCGCATCGCGCAGGCGCTGATGCGCGATAATCAGGTTCAGCGCCAGGCGAAACTTCGCCACATCACCGGGGAATTTACTCAGCAGCATAAAGAGCTGCTGATAGAGCGCGGGGAGATGGTTCTCTTTGCGCCGCGCCTTGTTGGTGGTGAGCGACGACACCGCCGCCGAGACAAACTGATTGAGCAGCATACGCCCGGTCTGCGCCTGGGAGTTATCGCGGATAACGAGAATGACCATCGTCGCCAGCACGCAGCCCACCAGCTGCCCCAGCGCGCTGTCGAGAAACTGGCTGAAATGAAACGTCATCGGGTTATCCAGCACCAGAATATTGATGGTGCCCGCCAGCGCGCCCATCGAGCCGAGCCGCCGCTTCTGCACTTCGATGCCGATAAAAAAGCCGAGCAGCGCCAGGCTGATGCACAGCAACAGCATACTTTGCTGCGTCGAGGGCAGCACGACCAGGAAATAGAACGCCCCGAGCGGCAGCGCCGTCAGCATGCCGTAGAGGAAATCGAGCGATACCATTCGCGGGTTTGGCAGACGCATCGCGAGCGCCGTCACGACGGCAATCATGATCATCGCCCCGCTGCCGGAGGTCCAGCCGGTCCAGAGCCAGAACAGCGTGCCCAGCAGGCAGGAGACCGTGGTGCGCCAGAAGTTAATCATCGCGTGGTGGCGCTCCGCCGAGGCGGGCTTGATAACCACTTCGTCGGTCAGCACGTCTTCTTCCACCGCGCTGATTTTCGCGTTGGTGATAACGCCGCGTTTGAGCAGCAGATAACGCGTGGCGGCGCCGACCCAGGTGTAAATCGTCACCGGGGTATCGTGCTCGCCGGTCCAGGAGAGCACGCGACGGATGAATTTCAGGCGGCGGTGCACATCGGCGGCGTTGTCCACCGGCTCAACGAACAGCTCGCGGTATTCAGGCGCTATCGACTCTGGCCGGGTATTCTGGATGAGATAGGTTTCGCAAGCCTGGGTAATTAACGTCAGCGAGAGCGTGTTCAGCGCTTTCAGCCGCCGGTTCGCCCGTCCCCAGCGCGACGACTCCATATTGAGGTTCACGCGCATGCCGTCGAGCGCCGCGGTGCGCCGCACCAGCGCGCCCCAGGCTTTATCGACCTCTTCGCTGTCGCCGTGCGCCATGCAGAGCTGCATCAGGCGGAACTGCTCCACCAGCAGCGCGTCAAGTTCGCGGTCGATCTCTTTTTTAATCGAGCGCGGCGAAAATAACAGGTCGGCGATAATCGCGCAGAAGATCCCGAGCACGATTTCACTGCAGCGCTCCAGCGCGAACTGCGGCGCCAGCAGCGGCTCGGTCTGAATGGTGATGACGATAATCAGCGCCGTGTAACCCGCAAGCCCCCAGGCGTAAGAGTTCTCCACTTTCACCAGCGAAGAGACCCAGGTGCAGAAACCGGCCCAGACGCAGCAAACCGTCAGCATCACCACCGGCGCGCGGATCGTGCCGATGATAATCACCAGCGCGGCGAGACAGCCGATAAACGTGCCGATGATGCGCAGCATGCCGCGATAGCGGATAGCGCCGGACCAGGGCTCGCCGCCCGCTGCAAATGCCGGGCCCGCCGCCACGATAGCGGCGGTGAGCACCGCCCAGCGCGGCGTTTCCAGCTGAAAGTGAAACCCGACAAACAGCGCCAGCACAATCGCGGTGGCGAGTTTTATGGCAAAGCGCAGATGCCGGGGATCGATAGACAGGAAGCCCATAGCGATTAACCGAATTCGCGCAGGCGGTGCATCAGCTTGTTAAAGGCCGATTCGTGGCTGCGGTCGCGGTCGCGCTCGCCGGTCACGACCACGGTCGCCGTGGTGCCGGAAGGGTAAAGATTACCGGGCTGTTTATCGAGGCGAATGCGCACCGGCACGCGCTGGGCCAGACGCACCCACTCGAGGTTGGAATCGACCGTCGCCATGCCTTTATCATCGCGGGTGCTGCTGGCGTTGGTGACGCCCGCCGACACGCTGTCGACGGTGCCGCGCAGCACGTTATTGCTGCCAAGCGGCGTTATTTCCACGCGAAACCCCGGACGCACGCCTTCAAGCTTGGTCTCTTCCATATACGCCTGAACGTAGAAACTGTTCTGTTTGACCAGCGCCACGGCGGTGGAACCGCGCGTGATAAATTCGCCGGTATAGACATTAAGGTTAGTGACCCAGCCATCCGCAGGCGCGCGGATCACAGTGCGCTGGAGGTCGAGCTTCGCCAGGTCGCGCGTCGCCTCGGCTTTCGCCAGCTGATGGAGCACGGTTTGCAGGACGTTATTGGCCTGGTCAATCTCTTCACGCGACATCGCCTGGATGCCCAGCTGGTTACGGCGACCCGCCTCACGACGTTTTTCGTTCACCAGCGCCTGATAGTAGGCGACATCGGCTTCCGCTTCTTCCAGCGCCTTCTGGTAGCGCGGTTGGTCTATAGTGAAGAGCACCTGATCTTTCTTCACCAGTTGGTTGTCATGCACATCGACCGACGTGATAAGCCCGGCGACGTCGGGCGCAATGGCGACCACGTCGGCGCTAAAGCGCGCATCGCGCGTCCAGGGCGACTCGGTATAAAAACTCCAGGCGCGGAAAATGGCGATGAAGGCGAGCACGACCAGCACCACGGTGATGGCTGTGCGGGTTATTTTTGTTGTTAGTACTTTCACATCAACCTCAGACAAACAAGCGCGACAGCAGATAGAACAGACAGCAATAGAGCGCCGTATTAAATAACGCCGGATGCCAGACAAAATCGTAGATCCCGGTCGGGATCAGCGCACGGCGCACCAGCCAGAAAATCGCCAGCGACAGCAGAAGCTCAAAAAAGATCGGCGGAAAGGACAGACCGAATATCACAATGACCGGAAAAAGACTCATGTTGACCTTGATTTGCGTGCAGGCGATTGATTTATAAACTATATTCCGCAACGAGTGACCTGGAATGGCCGGGCGAGAGTGCGGCGGTAGTTATATTGGAAATAATATATTAGCGTAACTGATAGTAAGTTATCTATGATATGTGATCTAAATCACTTTTAAGCCAGAGTGAATAATGGAACGACTAAAAAGAATGTCCGTGTTCGCCAAAGTGGTGGAGCTGGGCTCATTTACCAGCGCCGCAAGGCAGCTTGAGATGAGCGTCTCCTCTATCAGCCAGACCGTCTCGAAACTGGAAGACGAGTTACAGGTCAAACTGTTAAACCGCAGCACCCGCAGTATTGGCTTAACCGAAGCTGGCCGGATCTACTATCAGGGCTGCCGACGCATGCTTCATGAGGTGCAGGAAGTCCATGAACAGTTATACGCGTTCAACAATAGTCCTATTGGGACCCTGCGCATCGGCTGTTCTTCAACCATGGCGCAAAATGTGCTGGCCAGCCTGACGGCAGGCATGCTGCGCGACTATCCGGGGCTGTCGGTCAATCTGGTCACCGGTATTCCCGCGCCGGATCTGATTGCCGACGGGCTGGATGTCGTTATCCGCGTGGGTGCGCTCCAGGACTCCAGCCTGTTCTCGAAACGCCTGGGTTCCATGCCGATGGTGGTCTGCGCGGCGAAGAGCTATCTCGCCCAGGCGGGTACGCCGGAAAAACCTGCCGACCTTGCCAACCATTCATGGCTTGAATATAGCGTGCGCCCTGACAACGAATTCGAGCTTATCGCCCCGGAAGGCATTTCGACCCGCCTGCTGCCGCAGGGCCGCTTTGTCACCAACGATCCGATGACGCTCTCCCGCTGGTTAAAAGCAGGCGCAGGTATCGCGTATGTACCGCTGATGTGGGTGATCGATGAGATCAACAGCGGCGAGCTGGAGATCCTCTTTCCACGCTACCAGTCCGACCCGCGGCCGGTCTACGCGCTCTACACCGAAAAGGACAAGCTGCCGCTCAAGGTGCAGGTCTGCATTAACGCGCTGAATGATTATTTCGTGAAGGTGGCGCAGGTCTATCAGGAGATGCGGGGGAGAAACGGAAAGGGAAAAGAGAGCCGCGCATAATCTCGCCCCTCGCAGCGGAGGGGCGAACAGAAGGCTTACGCGGTACCGCCGACCGTGAGGTTATCCACTTTCAGCGTCGGCTGGCCGACGCCCACCGGCAGGCTTTGGCCCTCTTTGCCGCAGACGCCGACGCCGTTATCGAGCTTCACATCGTTGCCCACCATCGAAATCTGCTGCATTGCTTCGATACCGGAGCCGATAAGCGTCGCGCCCTTCACCGGCTTCGTCACTTTCCCTTTTTCAATCAGGTAGGCTTCCGAGGTCGAGAACACGAACTTGCCGGAGGTGATGTCGACCTGGCCGCCGCCGAAGTTCGGCGCGAAGATCCCGTAGTCTACCGACTCGATAATCTCCTGTGGCGTCGATTTCCCGGCCAGCATATAGGTGTTGGTCATACGTGGCATCGGCAGGTGCGCGTAAGATTCACGGCGACCATTACCGGTCGGTGCAACGCCCATCAGGCGCGCGTTGAGCTTATCCTGCATGTAGCCTTTCAGGATGCCGTTTTCGATAAGCACGTTGTACTGCCCCGGAACGCCTTCGTCATCGATCGCCAGCGAGCCGCGACGGTTAGCGAGCGTGCCGTCGTCGACAACGGTGCAGAGCTCAGAGGCGACCAGCTGGCCCATCTGCCCGCTGAACACCGACGTGCCGCGACGGTTGAAATCGCCTTCGAGACCGTGACCGACCGCTTCGTGCAACAGCACGCCAGGCCAGCCCGCGCCCAGCACCACCGGCAGCGTACCGGCGGGCGCCGCGACGGCGCTCAGATTGACCAGCGCCATACGCACGGCTTCACGCGCCCAGGCCTCGGCACGTACTTCGCCGTCGGTATCTTCCATAAACCACTCGTAGCCAAAACGTCCGCCGCCGCCGCTGGAGCCGCGCTCGCGCTTGCCGTCGTCTTCCACCTGCACGCTAACCGAGAGACGCACCAGCGGACGCACATCCGCCGCCAGCGTGCCGTCGGTCGCGGCAACCAGAATCAGTTCATAGACGCCGGTCAGGCTCGCGCTGACTTCCTGCACGCGCTTGTCCGCCGCGCGCGCGGCGTTATCGACGCGGCGTAAAATATCGAGCTTTTCTTCACGGCTCAGGCTCTGCAGCGGATCGAGCGTGGTGTAGAGCGGGGAATACTCGACCGCGCTCAGGGTTTTGACGCGCCCTTCGCCCTGCTCGCGCACGATGCTGCGCGCGGCCTGCGCGCTCTGCGTCAGCGATGCAAGGCTAATCTGGTCGGCATAGGCGAAGCCGGTCTTCTCGCCGCTGACGGCGCGCACGCCCACGCCCTGGTCGATATTGTAAGAGCCGTCTTTAATGATGCGGTCTTCTAAAACCCAGGATTCGTGATAACTGGACTGAAAATAGAGATCGCCGTAATCCAGGCGGCGCTCATAAAGCTGGCCCAGGATGGAGAAGAGATCCTGATGGCTCAGGCCATTTGCAGACAGTAGCTGCTCACTTACCAGGTTCAGACTCATTGTTTGCTACTCTCATGGTCCTGCCCGCACGGGCAATGAAAAAGGTTATCAGGCGAGCTTGCGGTAATTCAGCCGCGGCGTCAAATCATTGCGCCACTTCCGCGCGCGGCTGGCGCATCACCTCATTGATTTGCGGCTTATCGACAGGCCCGGTGATGTGATAGCGCAGCACCGAGATTTTATTCCACAGCGGGCCGAGCACTTTACTGGCCGCGAACACCGCCGCGCCAACGATAGGGTTGACGGCGAACGCCGCCGCCACGCCGACCGTCGCTGAAATCTCCGGCGCGACGACCGCTTCCATATCCAGCGTGCGCGCCGGCAGGTTAACGGAGCCTTTCATGGCGATATCCGCCTCCAGGCCATCCACCAGCGTATCGTCGGTATGCAGCACGCCATCTTTGATCCACGCGGTACTGCGAATCGAATCGTAATAAAAACCTTCGCCGAAGGTGTCGCTGAAGTCAAAGCGCAGCTTGCGCAGCAGCGCGTCAAAGCTCAGCAGGCGCAGGAGCTGTCCGGCGTGGCCGGTGCCGAGGTCGGCGATTTGCCCTTTGCCGAGCCGCGTATGCAGCACGCCGTTGAGCGAGGCGTCGTCCGGTTTCCACGGCGCGTCGCGCCAGTGGAGATCGTAGTCGACATTAAACGACGAGCCCTGCAGCGGAGTTTTCACGCCAAAGAAATTGGTCGCGGCGTCGAGCTGTTTGCCCTTCAGCACGCCTTTAAGCGACGTGCGCATCGCGTCGGCGCGGTTCACCCATTCACCCTGCATCGTCAGCCGCGCGAAACCGGTATCCAGCAGCCCGTTCGCAAGCGTCAGCGTATCGCCGTTAATCGTGAAATCGCCGTTGATGCGCCCATATTTCTGGCCCCACAGCCAGCATTCGGCGCAGCGCAGCGCCAGGTTCGGCCAGCCGCTGAAATCGACCGCCTGCGCTTGCTGCCCGGTTTTACCGGTAAACACGGAAGCCGCCTCGTTTTCACGCGCCGGGTTGTAATAGAGGTAATCGATCGTCGCTTGCCACGGTGCGCCGTCGCGCATCACAAGTCGCCCGTTGATTTCACGGCCCTGCGCGGAGACTTCCGTGCCGCCAGCCTGTGGTTTGGCCATCACGCTTAAATTATTCCAGCGCTGCCCGCCGAAGGTAAGCGCGGGAGTGCGCAGCGTCACTTCTTCCGGGAACAGCGTCGTGCTGCTGACCTTCTGCGCCGCGCCCTGGTTAAAGAGCGCCAGCCACTGCGCGCCGTCCATCGCAGGCAGGTTCAGCTCGACCCCGCGGTTTTCCGGCAGCGGCGGCGTGGTACGGCTGTCCGTCGCCCAGATAGCGCGGTCGAGCGTCAGCTTGCGGCCCAGCAGCCAGCGGCTGTTGAAATGGTTTGCAGAGCCCGCGTTGCCGGTGATATCGAAGCTTTTCAGGTCGCCTTTCGCGCGCACGTTGAACGGCAGCGCTTTGCCCGCGGTTTTGTCCACCGGTTCAGGTAAGTGACTGCTTACATTCTTCAGATCGCCCGCGATATCGACCTGATAATTGACGCCAGCGTGATACGGCAGCGAAATCGCCACTTTACCGTTCCACGGAACCGAACCACTGAGCGCATCATTAACCGGCTTCGGCAGCAGCCCGGTGCGGGTGGGCTGCCAGTCGCCGTTCATATTCACTTCAACCTGATAGGCTTTCTCTTCTTCGCGGGTAGAAAAATCGATATTCAGCGGCTGATTAAACCAGGTGGCCTGTAACGGCTCGCTCTTAAGGTTGCCGTTCACGAAGCTAAATTTGCCGTTCAGGTTATGCAGCGTGCTGTTCAGCGGCTTAACGTAGAGCGCGTTGTTGCGCAGCCACACGTCGCCCTCAGCGGTGGTCATGCTGCCGTCGAGCGGGATATCAAGATGTAAGCGAGCATTCACATCGCCGTCGAGCTGGAGTTCATCGAGCGTCGCGCCCAGCGAATCCGCAAGCGGCGTGTCGTTGAAGTACGGCCCGACCGCCTTGCCCGGCCCGGCGATGTCGGCATCGATAAACAGCTTTTCCTGTGAATAGTCAGGGATCATCGCCGTCAGGTTTTTCCCGGTGACGCCGCCAAGCCCCACCTGCGCCGCCGCCATCCACAGGCCGTCGTTGCGGAAATCAAGATCGATGGCGAAATCTTTCAGCGCGGGCCAGTCCGGCTGGAACGCGTAGGTGGCGTTACGCAGCGGCACATAGACCTCAAACTGCCCGTCGTTTTGCTTATACGGAAAGTGTTGCGGATTGCCCACGTAGACCAGCGTGGCGTTGTCCACCTGGCCGCCCTGAATGGCGCCGCTCAGGTAGTCCACCAGCGCCTTGCCCATCAGGTTTTCCGGGAAGTAGCGCCAGGCCTGCTTCGCGTCGCTCGTCTGAATACCGGCCAGAATCTCAAGCCACGGCGCGCCGCGCTTCGGCTGCTGATAGCGGAAATCGCCCCGCGCCCACAGCGCATTGGCCTGCACATCCAGATTTTTACCGTCCAGCGTGAAGCCGTCAGCGTCGCTGCGCCAGTCGAAAGTCGCTTCGCCGCGCGTAATCTCCAGCGGCGCGCGGAAAACGCTCTCGTAGGGCATGCGGGCGTCGTTCATGGTTATTGTCGCGCGCCCGCGCTCAAGGCTGCCCGCGACCGTGCCGGAGAAGTGCTCGGCCCCCGGCAGGAGTTTCCATTGCTGCCAGGCGAGATCGCGCCATTTGGCCATGAAGCGGGTTTTGTCGGTGGCCTGAAGCGGAATATCAAGCGCCAGCGCGTCGATTTTCCCCTGCGGGCGCGTGCTGCCCCAGACGTCGCCAAGCGACGGCGCCAGCCGGGTCGCCAGCGGCAGAAACCCTTCGAGCCCGCTCAGTTCCAGATTGCTGGCGCGCACGCGCAGCTCGCTGCTGCGCCGCACTTTATCGCCCTCAACCGGCTGGTCGGCAAGCCACGCCAGCTTCAGCGAGCCCGCAGGCCAGGGCTTGTCATCGACGGTGATACGCGTTTGCGGGATAGCGACCTGCCAGGCGTTATCGTCATGGCTGATATGTGCGGTAAGGTTATCGACGGACAACCGGTGGCTGCGCGCGTCGCCGCGCCATGTGGTGCCGCCCTGCTTCAGCCAGATGTCGCCGCCTGCGACTTCACCGTCGCGCAGCGTCATCCAGGCTTCAAGGCTGAACTGCGCGCTGGTAAGGTCGACATTGTCTTTCATCCACTGGCCCAGCCAGGGTTTAACGTCCACATCGTCGGCCTGCATCCAGACCGTGCCGCGGTTCAGCAGGCCGTTATCGTCACGCAGATCCATACGCACCTGCATCACCCCGTGCTGGCCGGTCAGGCTGGAGAGGCTCACCTGGCCTTCGGCGCGGTGACGGTTTTTCCCGTTAAGCCAGGTTAACTGCGGCACGGCGAGTTCGGCGCGCTGGCCGGAGATCGTAATAAAGCTGAGCGTGCTGTCGCGCAGATCGAAGTGATCAAACTGGCGGAAGAAGAGATCGCCCAGTTGGTTGCCTTCCAGCGGGTTGCCGCCTTCGCTCTGCTTAATGGGCGTGTTCGTGCGCACCTGGAGCTGATAAAAGGTGAGATCGCGAAACTGCCAGCGCGCATGCAGAAGGCTCTGCCAGACGTCCAGCGCGAGGGTGACGCGCCTGACCGAGAAGTGACCGCCGTCGCTGAGCTGCGCATGGATATCGCGCACGTCGAGGGTCGGTCCGAAGGTTTGCCAGGAGGCTTCGACGCGGCTTGCCTGTACCGGCACGCCGGTGGCCGCTGAGATTTTTTCCAGCAGCGCCGGGCGCCAGGCGTCGAGATGAGGCAGCACGAGCCGCAGTCCACTCACCATCAGTGCGACGATAACAATCAGCGTTGCGCCTGTGAGTAGCAAAATGCCCGGCAGTCGCCTCACCCTTCTCTCCTTGTCAGCCGCCGCGGCGGTACTTTCACTCACACAGTCGACCGCTGCGCGCTACATCATGACCACGTCGAACTGCTCCTGGTTATAGAGCGGTTCAATTTGCACCTTAACCTGTTTACCGACAAAAATCTCCACTTCGGCCAGCGCATGGGATTCATCGCTTTTCAGCGCTTCCGCCACGGCAGGCGAGGCGTAGACCAGGAAGCGGTCGGAGTCGTACGCGTGATGCACACGCACGATTTCACGCATGATTTCATAGCAGACGGTTTCCACCGTTTTTACGGTGCCGCGGCCATGACAGGTAGGACAGTCGTTACACAGCACATGTTCAATGCTTTCGCGGGTCCGCTTACGGGTCATCTCCACCAGGCCGAGCTGCGAGAAGCCGTTGATGCCGGTTTTCACGCGATCTTTGCTCAGCGCCTGTTCCAGCGAATGCAGCACACGGCGGCGGTGATCTTCATTACTCATATCGATAAAGTCGATGATGATAATGCCGCCGAGGTTGCGCAGTCGCAGCTGACGGGCAATCGCCTGCGTCGCTTCGATGTTGGTGTTGAAAATGGTGTCGTCGAGGTTGCGGTGTCCGACAAATGCCCCGGTATTGATGTCAATCGTCGTCATCGCTTCAGTCTGATCGATAATGAGATACCCGCCCGATTTCAGCTCGACTTTACGCTCCAGCGCGCGCTGAATTTCGTTTTCAACATCATAGAGATCGAAAATCGGCTGGCGACCGCTGTAGTGCTCAAGCTTGCTGTTCATCTCCGGCATATACTCCGCTGTAAATTCCAGCAGCATTTCGTAGGTGAGACGGGAATCGACGCGAATGCGGTCAAGCTGGGCGACGGCGAAATCGCGCAGCACGCGCTGGGCGAGCGCCAGTTCGCCGTAAAGCTGGTAGCGTGTCTGATGGCGTTTTTTACGCTCCATCACTTTGGTCCAGACGCGCTTAAGGTAGGCGGCGTCAGACGATAAATCCTCTTCGCACACCCCTTCAGCGGCGGTACGGATGATAAACCCGCCCTGCTCGTCGCAGTATTCCGCCACGATGTTTTTCAGACGCTCGCGCTCGGTTTCACTCTCAATACGCTGCGAAACGCCGACGTGAGACGCGCCCGGCATAAATACCAGATAGCGCGACGGCAGCGTAATGTCGGTCGTAAGACGCGCGCCTTTGGTGCCGAGCGGATCTTTCACCACCTGCACCATGAGATCCTGCCCCTGGCGCACCAGCTCAGAGATATCGCGCACGGTGAAGTTCTTCTGTTCATCGCCCGCCACGCATTCGGTGTGCGGCATGATGTCGGAGGCGTGAAGAAACGCGGCTTTGTCGAGGCCAATATCTACAAATGCCGCCTGCATTCCAGGAAGAACGCGACTGACCCGACCTTTGTAGATATTGCCTACTATCCCGCGGCGGGCTTCGCGTTCGATATGGATTTCCTGCAAAATACCGCCATCTATATACGCCACCCGGGTTTCCGACGGGGTAACGTTAACCAACAATTCAGCCGTCATGTTGTTTTATCCCTCACGCAGTGAGTTGAATTCGCTCAGCAATTCCCAGGTTTCTACCAGCGGAAGGCCCACCACAGCGTGGTAGCTTCCTTCAATGCTTCTGACAAAACAGCCGCCCAGCCCCTGTATGCCGTATGCGCCCGCTTTATCCATCGGCTCGCCGCTTTCGACATACGCCGCGATATCCTGCGCCGTCAACGCTCTGAACGTCACGCGGGTAATGACCAGACGCTCGCGCACGCGCAGGCTATCGGCCAGCGCCACGGCGGTCATCACCTGATGCGTTTGACCAGAAAGCCTTCGCAGCATTTCGGCTGCATGGGCGGCATCGCGCGGTTTTTCCAGCACGTCGCCGTCGAGCACCACGATGGTATCCGCGCCGAGCACCGGGAGATCGCGCGCGGCCAGCGCCACGCCAGCGCGGGCTTTGTCACGGGCCAGACGGGTGACATAATCCTGCGGCGCTTCCTTTTCGGCGCGCTGCTCTTCCACCCCAGGCACCAGGCGTTCAAACGAGACGCCCAGCATACCCAGCAGCTCCTGACGACGCGGCGAACCCGAGGCGAGATAAAGATCTGTCATAACTGTCCCTTATTGTACAGCAAACTGCTGGCGCACTTTGCGCATCAGCAGGAATATCCAGGGCCAGAGCACGCCGTTCACCACGCCGCTCCAGAACACTTCCGGACGAAAAGCGACATCGATAACCAGGAATTCCGCCCAGAAGACGACAATATCCGCAGCCAGCGACAACAGCATCACCACCAGCGCCTGTTGCCAGAGCGCCAGATTGCGGAATAGCTGAAATTTCAGCGCGACCAGATAGGCGATGATACTCAGTGAAAGGGCGCGAACCCCCAGCGTGGAGCCGCTGATAAGATCCAGTATGGCACCCATCACAAAACCCGTGCCGACATTTACGCGATGCGGCAGAGCGAGGATCCAGTACAGCAAAATCAGCAGTACCCAGTTTGGCCGGAACACGATGATCGCATCCGGCCAGGGCATGATCTGCAACAGCAGCGCGATTAAGAAGGAGAGCCAGATAACCCAGCGCCCCTGGCTACGATAGCTCGCCACTACTGCCCTCCCTGCGCGGGAGCCGTGCCGCCGGACGGCGACGCGGTTGTGGACGCGGCATTTGGCGCGGCGTTCGCGGGCGCAGGCGGTCCCATCGCATCCGGCGAAGGCAATACCTGCGGCATCATCTGCATCAGACGTTCATTCGCCACGCGATGCACTTCTTCCGGCGTCATCGGGTTGGCGCCTTCGCGATCCGCCCCCCAGAGCAGCAGCAGATAACGCAGACGTTGCAGGCCCGCGGTCGGACGCGCCTGAATGACGGTATACGCGCGCTGGGTGTCGAGCTTCACGGATGACACGACGCCTACCGGATACCCTTCCGGGAAGCGACCGCCGAGGCCGGAGGTGACCAGCACATCGCCGACGCGAATGTCGGTATTGGCAGGCAGATGCTCCAGCTGTAAATCATCGGTGCAGCCGCTGCCGGCCGCAATCACGCGGATGTCGTTACGCAGCACCTGGATGGGCAGCGCATGAGTGGCGTCGCAGATAAGCAGCACGCGGCTGGTGAGTTTCGCCACGGCGACGACCTGACCGACCACGCCTTTATCGCTGATAACCGGCTGGCCTTCATAAACGCCGTTCACGCTGCCTTTATCAATCACGACCTGATCGCTGTAGGGATCGTTTACGGTCGAGATCACCTGCGTGACCATTTTCTGTTCATCCTGACGCAGCGGCGAGCCGAGCAGTTCGCGCAGACGCGCGTTTTCCTGCTTGTATTGCCCAAGCATTAGAATTTCGCTGTTCTTCAGCAGCAGCTCCTGGCGCAGCGCCCGGTTTTCCAGCTCAAGCTGATCGCGGGACGCCAGCGTTTGCGAGACGCTGTCGAGTAATTCACGTGGACCGTTGGAGATAAAGTAGAAAGGACTGACGGCGGTATCCATGTACGTTCGGATCTGGCTGAACGTACCGAGGCGGCTGTCGGCGATGATGACACCAAGCGCCACCAGCACCGCCAGAATAAGGCGAATCTGTAGCGACGGGCCACGGCTAAAAATTGGCTTCATAGGCTATGCGTATTCCCAAACCAACAAGAAGGGCAACCTGAGTTGCCCTTTCCTGCGGCTGTTACTCTTCGCTGAACAGGTCGCCGCCGTGCATGTCGATCATTTCCAGCGCCTTGCCGCCGCCTCGGGCCACGCAAGTGAGCGGATCTTCCGCCACCACGACCGGAATGCCGGTCTCTTCCATCAGCAAACGGTCAAGGTTACGCAGCAGCGCGCCGCCGCCGGTCAGTACCATACCGCGCTCGGAGATGTCGGAAGCCAGTTCCGGCGGGCACTGTTCCAGTGCGACCATGACCGCGCTTACGATGCCGGTCAGCGGTTCCTGCAGCGCTTCGAGAATTTCGTTGGAGTTCAGGGTGAAACCGCGCGGTACGCCCTCTGCCAGGTTACGGCCGCGCACTTCGATTTCGCGGACTTCGTCACCCGGATAGGCGGAGCCGATTTCATGCTTGATGCGCTCAGCGGTGGCTTCACCGATAAGCGAGCCGTAGTTACGGCGCACATAATTAATGATGGCTTCGTCAAAGCGGTCGCCGCCGATACGCACGGAGGAGGAGTACACCACGCCGTTCAGAGAAATAACCGCGACTTCAGTGGTACCGCCACCGATATCCACAACCATGGAGCCGGTCGCTTCAGACACCGGCAGGCCCGCGCCAATCGCGGCGGCCATCGGCTCTTCAATCAGGAAAACTTCGCGGGCGCCTGCGCCCTGAGCGGATTCGCGAATAGCGCGGCGTTCAACCTGGGTCGCGCCAACCGGCACGCAGACCAGCACACGCGGGCTCGGACGCATAAAGCTGTTGCTGTGCACTTGCTTGATGAAGTGCTGAAGCATTTTTTCCGTGACAAAGAAGTCGGCGATCACGCCATCTTTCATCGGGCGGATAGCGGCGATATTGCCCGGCGTACGGCCCAGCATCTGCTTCGCTTCATGACCTACGGCCGCAACGCTCTTCGGCGAGCCGGCACGATCCTGGCGAATGGCGACCACGGAAGGCTCATTCAGTACGATGCCTTGCCCTTTTACATAGATAAGGGTATTCGCGGTACCCAGGTCAATGGACAGGTCATTGGAAAACATGCCACGAAATTTTTTAAACATACTAAGGGATAATCCTGAAAGCTGGGGCGGAAAACAAAATCCGCTTACTTTACCAACCACACGAAGCAGCGACAAGGCGCAAAAAATGTTCTGCATCGGTGAAAAATAGTGCGGCTTTTTCTCCTGCTAAACCGTCGTCGCCCCGGCCTTTCCGGCTGGCGATATCGCGAGCGTTGCTGGCCCGACGACGTCTTATGCGCTAAGAGTTAAAGCCTGCTTCAATATGCTGCGACACTCTGGCCGGCAGGCGTACGCCCCCTTAAGATGCAGCGCGCGTTATTCTACGTGAAAACAAGTTAAACGGCAGGTCAAACCGAGTATCTTTGCGAATATTTTTTCACATTAGTATCGAGAGGTTGCGAGGCGGCAAAAAAATCGCCCTGACCTCCCGTCACGCCACGCTCGACCAGCGTCTGCCATTCACTTTTAGTCCTGACGCCGGTCGCAAAAACCCGCGTCTGCGTTCCGTTGCACGCCTCCACCAGGCTCTGAACAAAAAGCTGGTTTTCGGTGCGCTTGTTGATATCCCGCACCAGTCCGGGATGCAGCTTGACGATTTCGACATCGAGCGCTTTGATCCAGACCGTGCTGACCACCGTTAATCCCGCCTGAACCACCGCGATGCGAAGCCCAAGCGCCCTGATTAAACGCACAACCGGTTGTAAACGGCTGAGATGTTGACAAACATCTGCCTCGGCAAGTTCAAAAAGAATGCGTTTTCGATGCGATTTTTCGCACTGCATCAGCGTATCGCGCAGCCAGCGCTGAAACGGCGGGCGGATCAGCGACTCCACCGTCACCGGCAGCGCCAGGGTTTCGTCGGGCCAGAAGCGCAAGAAAGGCAGAACGCGGCCAATCAGCTGACGATCGTATTGTTCGGCAAGCCCAAACTGCTGCACCATCGGCATATACTCCGCCGCCAGCACTTCCTCGCTCCCGTCAAAGATACGGCACATCAGTTCGCGGTGATGAACATAGCCGTCGCGCAGCACCGCCGGTTTCTGGTAGAAACGCGGGCCGCCGCGCTGCAGCGCATTTTCAATCAGCGTGCGCCAGCGAACATTGCCGCGCCCTTTATCCGGCAGCGTGTTGTCGTAAACCGCCCAGCTATTCGCGCCCTGCAACACCGCATTGCGCGCCGCCACTTCGGCGTGCTCCATCACCTGCTCGGTGGTCTGTCCGCTGCGCCAGGCGCAAATGCCAATATGCAGCATATCGCTGCTGTCGAGCATGCGGGTGGGCGGCAGCGCGCCGACAGCTTTCAGCAGCTGGCTGGCGATGCTGTCGGCCTCTTTCAGCGTACGGTGCGGCAGCAGCACAGCGAAATCGCTGCGAAAATAGCGGGCCAGCAGCGCGCCGGGGTAGCGCATGATAAAGGTAGAAAGCATGTTGATGAGCGTGAAGAGGTACTCTTCGACGGCAGTTTTTCCCCAGCTGTCACGCAGCATGTCGAAATCGGGCAGGCGGATCATCATCACCACGCCGTGAGTGCCGACTTTCTCCTGGTCTTCAAGCAGCGTCGCCAGTTGGTTATCAAAGAAGATGCGGTTGCTAAGGCCGGTTTTGGCGTCCTGGGCGGCATAGGCGCGAATAAGCGTATCCATACGGCTGCGCTGTTCGCCGGCAAGCTGGAGCTCCGAGAGCAGGATGTCGATCGCACTGCTGGCGTGAGTGGGCCACTCATGAACATTGCCGCGCGCGTTGGCGCCGCGCTCGCCGTTAAGGATGCGAACCGCCCGCCCTTCCAGCAGTTCCTGGCCTGCGAGCTGGCGCGTTATCCAGCGTACCGAGAGATAAATCATCACGACCATCGTCGCGAAGGCCAGCGTCAGCGGCGCGGTGGTTAGCAGGGAACGATAATAGGTCACCAGCGGGTCCTGCCACGTTAAACGCAGCGTCATGCCGGGGTGTTTGATAAGCGGTACGCTGAGCTGGCGATCGCGGGTCTGTACGGTGGATTCCCGGTAGCTTTCGGGTCTTTCGTGGCTGAAAATCACCTTGCCGCCCAGTTCGAATTCAATGCGCACAATATCCAGCGGCACCATCATCTCATCGAGGCGGTGCTGCATCGCCTGCGGCGACTGAAAAACCAGTTCGTTATCCACCACGGCGGCGACGGACGCGACGCGCTGCGTCACTTTATGTTGAATGGCGTTGAAAAAACTCAGCGAGCAGCCCAGCAGGGTAACCAGCATCGCCAGCCCGACCAGCAGCGTGACAAAGGCGGAGAATTTCGTCGTTAAGCGCATCCTTGTGTTAACTCCGTAGTTGGGCGTCACGCGGGGGAACCGCCTTTCGGTTCTTCACGCTAATGAACGGGTGGAAGTGAGTGCTAACTTTAAATATCTGGCCGCGCATACTACCAGAAATGGGGGCGCGACTATGCCGTTTTATTGCGGCAAATCGGCATAACGTTTCATTATGCGAGTATAGTCCTCAGAAGTGATTTTCCAACTTAAGTCGTTTTTAAGGAGCGTTAACATGCAGACTTTACTTCTCGAACAGCAGGATGGCAAAACCCTGGCCTCGGTAAAACCGGTTGAGGAGACGCTGCTGCCGCAGGCGGAGGTGACGGTCGATATCGACTGGTCCAGCCTTAACTATAAAGACGCGCTGGCGATCACTGGCAAAGGCAAAATCATTCGCGAGTTCCCGATGGTGCCGGGTATTGATTTCGCGGGCGTGGTTCGCGAAAGCGCCGACGACCGCTTTCAGCCTGGTCAGCCGGTGCTGCTGACCGGCTGGGGCGTCGGCGAGAACCACTGGGGCGGGCTTGCCGAAACGGCGCGCGTGAAAGCCGACTGGCTGGTGCCGCTGCCAGAGGGGCTCGACGGGCGTCAGGCGATGATTATCGGCACGGCGGGCTTTACCGCGATGCTGTGCGTCATGGCGCTGGAGGACGCGGGCGTGCGCCCTGAGAGCGGCGAAGTGCTGGTGACGGGCGCAAGCGGCGGCGTAGGCAGCACGGCGGTCGCGCTGCTGCATCATCTGGGTTATCAGGTGGTGGCGGTGAGCGGCCGTGAAAGCACGCATGAGTATCTGAAAAGCCTGGGCGCGAGCCGTATTCTCAGTCGTGATGAATTTTCCGAAAGCCGTCCGCTTGAGAAACAGCTGTGGGCAGGCGCGGTGGATACCGTCGGCGATAAAGTGCTGGCCAAAGTGCTGGCGCAGATTAACTACGGCGGCTGCGTGGCGGCCTGTGGCCTCGCGGGCGGTTTCGCGCTGCCGACCACGGTGATGCCATTTATTCTGCGCAACGTGCGTTTGCAGGGCGTCGATTCTGTAATGACGCCCGCGCCGCGCCGTCTTGAGGCATGGCAGCGCCTGGTGCGCGACCTGCCCGCGTCGTTTTATCAGCAGAGCGCGACCGAAATCACGCTGGACCAGGCGCCCGCCTTCGCCGAGGCCATTATCGGCAACCGCGCGCAGGGCCGTACGCTGGTAAAAATTCGCTAATGCTTAAATTTATTTACAGATAATTAACCTCTCTACTCGCAGGCTGACTTGTGCCCTGTCATGATTAAGGCGTAGCGTTACGTGTCGTTATTGCGGAGCCTGTCATGAAAAAAGTCAGCCGTTTAACCGAAGCCGATGTCACTGCCGAGTCGGCTTTCTTTATGCAGCGTCGCCAGGTGCTCAAAGCCCTGGGGATCACCACCGCAGCGCTCTCGCTGCCCACCGCCGCCCATGCGGATGTGCTCTCCTGGTTTAAGGGTAACGATCGGCCCAAAGCCCCCGCGGGCGCGCCGCTTGATTTCACGCGCCCTGCGCAGTATCAGGCGAAGCTTGATCTGACGCCGGAAGACAAAGTGACCGGCTATAACAACTTCTATGAGTTCGGGCTGGATAAAGCCGACCCTGCGGCCAATGCCGGAGTCCTGAAAACCAACCCGTGGACGCTGAAAATCAGCGGCGAAGTGGCGAAACCGCTGACGCTCGATCACGACGACCTCACCAAAAAATTCCCGCTCGAAGAGCGCATTTACCGGATGCGCTGCGTCGAAGCGTGGTCGATGGTGGTGCCGTGGATAGGGTTCCCGCTTCATAAACTGCTCGCCCTGGCGGAGCCCACCAGCAACGCGAAATATGTCGCCTTCGAAACGCTTTACGCGCCCGATATCATGCCCGGCCAGAAAGACCGCTTTATCGGCGGCGGACTCGAATATCCGTATGTCGAAGCGCTGCGCCTTGATGAGGCGATGCATCCGCTCGCCATGCTGACGACGGGCGTCTACGGTAAAGCGCTGCCGCCGCAAAACGGCGCGCCGGTGCGCCTGACGGTGCCGTGGAAATATGGCTTTAAAGGCATTAAATCGATCGTCAGCATTAAACTGACCCGCGAGCGCCCGCCAACCACCTGGAACCAGGCGGCGCCTGATGAATACGGCTTTTACGCCAACGTGAATCCGCATGTCGATCATCCGCGCTGGTCGCAGGCGAGCGAGCGCGTGATTGGCGCAGGCGGCGTGCTGGACGTTAAGCGTCAGCCGACGCTGCTGTTTAATGGGTATGCCGATGAGGTGGCGTCGCTCTATAAAGGGCTCGATCTGCGGGAGAATTTCTGAGTGCGTTTAACGGCAAAACAGATTGTCTGGCTGAAAGTGGCGCTGCATCTCGCCGCGTTTTTGCCGCTGCTCTGGCTTTTCTATGCCGCAAGCCAGGGGTTATTCAGCGCCGATCCGGCGAAAGATATTCAGCATTTTACCGGCAGAATGGCGCTAAAACTGCTGCTTGCCACGCTGCTCGTCACGCCGCTGACCCGCCTGTTAAAACAGCCGCTGCTCATTCGCACCCGTCGCCTGCTGGGGCTGTGGTGCTTTGCCTGGGCGACGCTGCATCTGGTCAGCTATTCGCTGCTGGAGCTGGGGCTCAATAACCTGTCGCTGCTGGGCAGCGAACTGGTCTCACGCCCATACCTGACGCTTGGCGTGGTCAGCTGGCTGATTCTGCTGGCGCTGGCGCTGACCTCTTTCCAGGCGGCGCAGCGAAAACTGGGCCGTCGCTGGCAAACATTGCACAACGGCGTCTATCTGGTCGCGATTCTCGCGCCAGTACATTATCTCTGGTCAGTGAAAATCCTGTCCCCGCAACCCATCCTCTACGCGCTGGGCGCGCTCGTCCTGCTGGCATGGCGATACAAAAAGCTCCGCCAATGGTGGCGAACATGACGCGTTTATGTGCGTTTTCCCGCACTTCTGTTATTCCCCGATAACGTTTTCCTGAGGGTGGTTGATAATCTTCCCTGATAAGACCAGTATTTAGCTGCCAAATGCTACGAAATCGTTATAATGTGCGACTTTGGTTTTTCAGCCGCGGCTTTTTACGCGCCGACGGGTGACAACCAGACGATGAAGGTATATTTTGACATTTACCGGAAAATGGCAGGAGATAGCGCCAGGATGACCGAGAAATTTCACATTTTGCTTTTGAACGGCCCGAACCTTAACATGCTCGGCACCCGCGAGCCGGAGAAGTACGGCACGCAGACGCTCGAACAAATCGTTAACGAACTCGCCGCCGAAGCGCAACGGCTGAATGTGTCGCTCGATCACCTGCAATCCAACGCCGAGTACGCGCTTATCGACCGAATTCATCAGGCTAAAGACCATATTGACTATATCCTGATCAATCCGGCCGCGTTTACGCATACCAGCGTGGCGCTGCGCGACGCGCTGCTGTCGGTGAGCATCCCGTTTATCGAGATCCACCTGAGCAACGTGCATGCTCGCGAGCCCTTCCGGCATCATTCATACCTTTCTGATATCGCAGCCGGCGTCATCTGCGGTTTAGGCGCCGACGGCTATACCTATGCTTTACAGACGGCGGTCAAACGCCTGTCACAATCACACTAAACAAAGAGTACGGAACCCACTCATGGATATTCGTAAGATTAAAAAACTGATCGAGCTGGTTGAAGAATCAGGCATCGCTGAACTGGAAATTTCTGAAGGCGAAGAGTCTGTACGTATCAGCCGCTCCCCGGCTAATACGGGCTTCCCGATGATGCAGCAGGCCTATGCCGCGCCGATGATGCAGCCGCAGCAGGCGCTGTCTAACGCTGTTGCTCCGGCTGCCGCTCCGGCAATGGAAGCGCCAGCTGCCGCAGAAGTCAGTGGTCACATCGTACGTTCCCCGATGGTTGGTACCTTCTATCGTACCCCGAGCCCGGATGCGAAGGCGTTTGTGGAAGTGGGCCAGAAAGTCAACGTGGGCGACACCCTGTGCATCGTTGAAGCGATGAAAATGATGAACCAGATCGAAGCCGACAAAGCCGGCGTGGTGAAAGCGATCCTGGTAGAAAGCGGTCAGCCAGTAGAATTTGACGAGCCGCTGGTTGTCATCGAATAACGAGGCGAACATGCTGGATAAAATTGTCATCGCTAACCGTGGCGAAATCGCACTGCGTATTCTTCGTGCCTGCAAAGAGCTGGGCATCAAGACCGTCGCGGTGCATTCGACCGCGGATCGCGATCTGAAACACGTACTGCTGGCAGACGAGACCGTGTGCATCGGTCCGGCGCCGTCAGTTAAAAGCTATCTGAACATCCCGGCGATTATCGCTGCTGCCGAAATTACCGGCGCGGTCGCTATCCACCCGGGTTACGGCTTCCTGTCCGAGAACGCCAACTTTGCCGAGCAGGTTGAGCAATCCGGCTTTATCTTCATCGGCCCGAAAGCCGACACCATTCGCCTGATGGGCGATAAAGTCTCCGCGATCACTGCGATGAAGAAAGCGGGCGTACCGACCGTACCTGGCTCCGACGGCCCGCTGGGCGACGATATGGATAAGAACCGCGCCCATGCCAAACGCATCGGCTACCCGGTTATTATCAAAGCGTCCGGCGGCGGCGGCGGTCGCGGTATGCGCGTGGTGCGCAGCGACGCCGAACTGGCGCAGTCCATCTCCATGACCAAAGCGGAAGCGAAAGCCGCGTTCAACAACGACATGGTCTACATGGAGAAGTACCTGGAAAATCCGCGCCACATCGAAATTCAGGTGCTGGCGGATGGTCAGGGCAACGCTATCTATCTGGCAGAGCGCGACTGCTCCATGCAGCGTCGTCACCAGAAAGTGGTCGAAGAAGCGCCGGCACCGGGCATTACCCCGGAACTGCGCCGCTACATCGGCGAGCGCTGCGCGAAAGCCTGTGTGGATATCGGCTATCGCGGCGCGGGTACGTTCGAGTTCCTGTTTGAAAACGGCGAGTTCTACTTTATCGAGATGAACACCCGTATTCAGGTAGAGCATCCGGTTACCGAGATGATCACAGGCGTTGACCTTATCAAAGAGCAGCTGCGTATCGCTGCCGGTCAGCCGCTCTCTATCAAACAGGAAGAAGTCGTGGTCAAAGGCCATGCGGTGGAATGCCGTATCAATGCCGAAGACCCGAACACCTTCCTGCCAAGCCCGGGTAAAATCACGCGCTTCCACGCGCCGGGCGGCTTTGGCGTTCGCTGGGAATCACACATTTACGCCGGTTATACCGTACCGCCGTATTACGATTCCATGATTGGCAAGCTCATCTGCTACGGTGAAAACCGCGATGTGGCGCTGGCCCGTATGCGTAACGCCCTGCAGGAGCTGATCATCGACGGCATCAAAACCAACGTTGATCTGCAGACCCGCATCATGAACGATGAAAACTTCCAGCACGGTGGGACGAACATCCACTACCTGGAGAAGAAACTGGGCCTGCAAGAGAAATAAGCCCCGTTTCCCTGCTCAAGGCCAGCTTTGCTGGCCTTTATTTTTTATGGCTCCCCTGAAAGGCCAGGGTACAATCGCCGCTTTCTTCACTGACAGGGTATGACAATGGACAAACGTTTTGTTCAGGCCCATAAAGAAGCGCGCTGGGCGCTGTGGCTGACCCTCCTCTATCTCGCGGCCTGGTTAGTGGCGGCTTACTTACCTGATACGCAGCAGGGCTTCACCGGTCTGCCGCACTGGTTTGAAATGGCCTGCCTGCTGGTGCCGCTGCTGTTTATCCTGCTCTGCTGGCTGATGGTGCGTGTTTTCTTCCGCGACATGCCTCTGGAGGATAACGATGCAGCATGACGTGATTTTGCCGCTCGTAGCCTATCTGCTGGTGGTGTTCGGCCTGTCGCTGTATGCGATGCGGCGGCGCAGCAGCGGGAATTTCCTGAACGAATATTTCCTCGGCAGCCGCTCGATGGGCGGCGTGGTGCTGGCAATGACCTTAACCGCTACCTATATCAGCGCCAGCTCGTTTATCGGCGGGCCGGGGGCGGCGTATAAATACGGTCTCGGCTGGGTATTGCTGGCGATGATCCAGCTGCCCGCCGTCTGGCTGTCGCTCGGCGTACTCGGCAAAAAGTTCGCGATTCTGGCGCGGCGTTATAACGCGGTGACGCTCAACGATATGCTCTACGCGCGCTTTCAGAGCCGCCTGCTGGTTTGGCTCGCGAGCCTGAGCCTGCTGGTGGCGTTTATCGGCGCGATGACGGTGCAGTTTATCGGCGGCGCGCGCCTGCTGGAAACCGCAGCGGGCATCCCTTATGAGACCGGCCTGCTGATTTTCGGCGTCAGCATCGCACTTTACACGGCGTTCGGCGGCTTTCGCGCCAGCGTGCTTAACGACACGCTGCAAGGCCTGGTGATGTTAATCGGCACAATTGTGCTGCTGGTAGGCGTGGTACATGCCGCAGGCGGGCTGCACAGCGCAGTGGATAAGCTCCAGCATATCGATCCGCAGCTGGTTTCGCCGCAGGGCGCGGACGATATGCTGTCGCCGACGTTTATGGCCTCGTTCTGGGTGCTGGTCTGCTTTGGCGTCATTGGCCTGCCGCATACGGCGGTACGCTGCATCTCTTATAAAGACAGCAAAGCGGTGCACCGCGGGATTATTCTCGGAACGGTCGTGGTGGCGATCCTGATGCTCGGCATGCACCTTGCGGGCGCGCTTGGCCGCGCGGTGCTGCCGGATTTACACGTACCGGATCTGGTTATCCCGACCTTAATGGTCACCGTACTGCCACCCTTCGCCGCCGGGATCTTCCTCGCAGCGCCCATGGCGGCCATTATGTCGACCATTAACGCGCAGCTGTTGCAGTCGTCGGCGACGATCGTCAAAGATCTGTGGCTGAATCTGCGCCCGGCGGAGATCCACAACGAAAAACGCCTGAAGCGGATGTCATCGCTGATTACGTTAATCTTAAGCGTTCTGCTGCTGCTCGCCGCGTGGCGGCCGCCGGAGATGATTATCTGGCTCAACCTGCTTGCCTTTGGCGGGCTGGAAGCCGTGTTCCTCTGGCCGCTGGTGCTCGGACTGTACTGGGAGCGCGCCAACGCCGCAGGGGCGCTGTCGTCGATGATTGTCGGCGGCGTGCTTTACGCCCTGCTGGCCACCTTTAAAATACAGCTGCTCGGCTTTCATCCGATCGTGCCGTCGCTGCTGTTAAGTTTGCTGGCTTTTGTGGTGGGTAACCGTTTCGGTCGCCCGGCCGCGCAGGCCGCGTCTGTTTCTACTGCTAATGAATGAGTAATGCCATGCCCTGGATCCAACTGAAAATTAACACCACCGGCGCTCACGCCGAAGAGATTAGCGATGCGCTGATGGAAAGCGGCGCGGTCTCCGTGACCTTCCAGGACACCCACGACACGCCGGTGTTCGAGCCGCTGCCGGGTGAAACCCGCCTGTGGGGCGATACGGATGTTATCGGCCTGTTCGACGCCGAAACCGATATGCAGGACGTGGTCGCGATGCTGGAACACGCGCCGCGTCTCGGCGCGGGTTTCGCCCATAAAATCGAACAGCTGGAAGACAAAGACTGGGAGCGCGAGTGGATGGATAATTTCCACCCGATGCGCTTTGGCGAGCGTCTGTGGATCTGCCCGAGCTGGCGCGACGTGCCGGATGAAAACGCCGTGAACGTGATGCTCGATCCGGGCCTTGCCTTCGGCACCGGTACGCACCCGACGACCTCGCTCTGTCTGCAATGGCTGGACGGACTCGACCTGGCGGGTAAAACCGTTATCGATTTCGGCTGCGGCTCCGGCATTCTCGCCATCGCGGCGCTGAAGCTGGGCGCGGCGAAAGCGATTGGCATCGATATCGACCCGCAGGCCATTCAGGCGAGCCGTGATAACGCCCAGCGTAACGGCGTTTCTGAGCGTCTTGAGCTCTATCTGCCGGAAAACCAGCCGTCGGATATGCAGGCCGACGTGGTCGTGGCTAATATTCTCGCTGGCCCGCTGCGTGAACTGGCGCCGCTGATTAGCGTACTGCCGGTACAGGGCGGACTGCTGGGGCTGTCCGGCATTCTGGCAAGCCAGGCGCAAAGCGTGTGCGAAGCGTATGACGGGCTGTTTACGCTCGATCCGGTCGTGGAAAAAGAAGAGTGGTGCCGCATCACCGGCGTGAAGCGATAACGTCCTGCCTGCTTCTTCGGGAGCGTCATCAATGATAAAAAAGCGCGGTATTTGCCGCGCTTTTTATTTTTTTATACACCGTTTTGATTTCTGGGTGCATCGCCATAACCGTATAATAACTGCGTGAAATGATTTATTTCACGAATAAAAACTCACTAATTATTCACGCAGAGAATTTGTTTATGGCTACGAAAATTGCTCGTTCGGTTCTGCTTACGCTGAGCCTGCTTCCCGCCCTGGCGATGGCCTCGCACTGGAGTTATGAAGGCGAAGGCGCTCCCGAGCACTGGGGAGAGCTGGAGCCGGATTTCAGCCTGTGTCAGAAAGGCATGAACCAGTCACCCATTGATATCGACAATACGTTAAAAGCCCACGTCGTGCCGCTGAAAACCCACTACGTCGATGGCCCGTCGCTTATCCTCAATAATGGCCACACCGTGCAGGCGACGCTGCCTGAAACCACGCAGGATAGCGTCACGATCGATGGCGTTGCCTATCGCCTGCAACAGTTTCACTTCCACGCGCCGAGCGAAAATACCCTGCACGGCAAACACTACGATCTGGAAATGCATCTGGTGCATAAAAACGCGGCGGGCGAGCTTGCGGTGGTGGCGGTGATGTTTAAGACCGGCGCGGCAAACGCCGAGCTTGAGAAGCTCTGGCAGGCGCTTCCTGAGCACGCCGATGCCAGCCAGCCTCTGACGACAGCCATTGATATCAACAAGTTGCTGCCACAGGACAAAACCTATTACCGCTTCAGCGGCTCGCTGACCACGCCGCCGTGCAGCGAAGGGATCGCCTGGCTTGTCGTTAAACACCCTCTGACGCTCTCAGCGGCGCAGCTCAACAAATTCAAACAGCTTATGCATCACGATAATAACCGTCCCGTACAACCTCTCCACGGACGCGTAGTCGTAGAATAATCCACTGCGGGCGGAAAAATCCGCCCATCTTTTCTCCAGCGTTTGCGCCCTTCTGCGAGAGATTTACCGGCCACATAACGAGAGCCAGATCGCATTTTATCGGCTTTTTTGCGTATTTTATCGCCGTTTATAGCGCCTCACAGCGGGCCGTTTCGTTAAAAAAAGAACGAATTCCGGGATTTTTTTAAAGCGCACTTTTTCATCACTTTTATTTAACGCAATGATTGTTAAGCCTAATTTATTAGGGGAATCCGTACACGCGCCGATTCATTGATCTGTCGCATCGGATTGTTCAAAGTTTGGCCTTTCATCTCGTGCAAAAAATGCGTAATATACGCCGCCTTGCAGGCACAGTATGGTCATTTCTTCACTCATGCGTATCGGACACTACCAGCTCAGAAATCGCCTGATCGCAGCACCGATGGCTGGCATTACAGACAGACCGTTTCGGACGCTGTGCTACGAGATGGGGGCAGGATTAACCGTTTCTGAGATGATGTCCTCTAACCCGGAAGTCTGGGCGAGTGATAAATCCCGGTTGCGGATGGTGCATGTGGATGAGCCCGGTATTCGCACCGTGCAAATCGCCGGCAGCGTGCCCGAAGAGATGGCGGAAGCCGCACGTATTAATGTGGAAAACGGCGCCCAGATTATTGATATCAATATGGGTTGCCCGGCTAAAAAAGTGAATCGCAAACTGGCAGGTTCAGCCCTTCTGCAATACCCGGAACTGGTGAAGTCTATCCTGACCGCGGTAGTTAACGCAGTGGACGTTCCCGTGACGTTGAAGATTCGCACCGGCTGGGATCCGGCTAACCGTAACTGTGTAGAAATTGCCCAATTGGCTGAAGAATGTGGTATTCAGGCGCTGACGATTCATGGCCGCACCCGCGCCTGTTTGTTTCAGGGCAACGCAGAATACGACAGCATTCGGACAGTTAAGCAGAAGGTCTCCATTCCGGTTATTGCGAATGGCGACATTACTTCCCCGCATAAAGCCAGAGCTGTGCTCGACTATACAGGGGCAGATGCTCTGATGATAGGTCGCGCGGCTCAGGGAAGACCCTGGATCTTTCGGGAAATCCAGCACTATCTGGACACTGGGGAGCTGCTGTCGCCCCTGCCTCTGGCAGAGGTTAAGCGCTTGCTATGCGCGCACGTTCGGGAATTGCATGACTTTTACGGTCAGGCAAAGGGGTACCGAATTGCACGTAAACATGTGGCCTGGTATCTCCAGGAACATGCTCCAGATGACCAGTTTCGGCGCACATTCAACGCCATTGAGGATGCCAGCGAACAGCTGGAGGCGTTGGAGGCATACTTCGAAAATTTTGCGTAAACAGAAATAAAGAGCTGACAGAACTATGTTCGAACAACGCGTAAATTCTGACGTACTGACCGTTTCTACCGTTAACTCTCAGGATCAGGTGACTCAAAAGCCCCTGCGTGACTCGGTAAAACAGGCACTGAAGAACTATTTTGCTCAACTGAACGGTCAGGATGTGAATGACCTGTATGAGCTGGTACTGGCTGAAGTAGAACAGCCCCTGTTGGACATGGTGATGCAATACACCCGCGGCAACCAGACCCGCGCTGCGCTGATGATGGGTATCAACCGCGGTACGCTGCGTAAGAAACTGAAAAAATACGGCATGAACTAAGTTCGCTTAGTTAACTTGCTGATTAAAAAGGCGCTAACCGGCATGGGGAAGCGCCTTTTTTATTGAACTAGCTACACCACTGACTACATATGGGCCCGAATTACACCGAACGATAACGTCAGATATCGACTGGCTGTACAGAAGTGTGCGCCAACGACGCAGTGAGTTGCAAATTAGCAACGCGGTTAACTATACACATTAGCCCTCTGGCCGCTGTCGCCATTTCTGATTCGGCAAGGAAATAAGCGTCGACGCAGACCCAGGAATAATCTTAATCAGATATTTTCACTCATTACCCGCTTGCCTGTAATCTGGCATGTAAAAGAATATGGACGCCTTAATCCACATAGGAACTAAGGACATGACTTACATAGCGGCAACGCCACGGGCTTATATCGGACAATCTGTTGGCAGTGGTCAGTGTGTGGCGTTTACTCAAAAGGCAGCCAATATGCCGCGAACGGCGGCATGGCGACGCGGCGCGCTGGTTAAAGGAAATACATCGATTACTCCCGGGACAGCAATAGCAACGTTTGATGCCGATGGTCGATACGGAAATCACACAGATGGCAGATCCCACGCGGCGATTTATTTGGGGCAGGATTCTACCGGGATTAAAGTGCTAGATCAGTGGATGAGGCATGATGTTGACAAACTTGGCAGGCCGATTACTGTTCCACACACAGTTTCACCCAGGACAATATTCTTCAGGTCATCCCCTCGCGCTGAAAACAATGGAGTAAATTATTATGTCGTGGAATAAAGCAGGGTTGCTAAGTACTGTGATTATGTTGTTTTCTGGCATAGCAAGCGCAAAAGGAATCACCTGTCCGGACTCACTCCAGATTGGTAACAAGCCGCACAGGCTTAACGATGTAAGCCTTTTTCAGGGGTTGCCAAAAAATCTTGGCGAGTTAATGCCAGATACGCAGGATAAAACAGAGTGGACGTTAAAAGATTACCAGGACTATGCCCGGGAAAATAATATGCCTCTGTATCTTGTATGCCACTACACCGAAAGTGAAAAGGCCATCGTTCTAAAGGTGCCGGAAACAGCAAAAAAATGTTCTGCGTGGTATGGAAACAGTAAAGAAGAGTTTTACGCCTCCTGCGAATAACCCCCTCTTATTGCCAGATATCGCCCTGCCGGTGTTTCTGGCAATTTCTTTCCCACAGAAGCGAGAAAGGCTTGAATTACAGGGCCGCCAGCACATAAAGAAGGATTATCCCCGGGGCGCAGGCTTGCGCCATCGATATTGCGGAGCGGTTGCGGTGACGCTTCTTTGCGGCGAGCGTTCCGGCTACAAGGCAACGTATCCAGAGGTTATCCAGACCATGCATACTCGCCTAAGTTGAACGACAACGAACAACGGCGAACGGTA
>Ga0157365_10000035_pt1 | contig 70356 bp, 68 predicted proteins | sample AttsexASBM3_FD_111478 | JGI IMG/M metagenome (GOLD analysis project Ga0157365, IMG submission 111478) | Fungus gardens microbial communities from leaf cutter ant in Ribeirão Preto, State of São Paulo, Brazil - Atta sexdens ASBM3 | ecosystem: Host-associated > Fungi > Mycelium > Unclassified ...
CAAACCGTATCGCCGCATCCGCATGCCTCCCCAAAAGCCGGGAAACAGTCAGCACAGAGCGCCGGAAAGTACAACCCTCATGCGATACTCCCACAGGTTAACTGACGACACGCCGTAGAAACTTATCCCCAAATCGTCGTCAAGCCGCCGTCAGCAAGACTCTCAAGACAGCTCCCTTACTGCGCTCCTGCTGAAGCCCGCTGTATCGCGCGCTGCGCCGCCGTGTCCGGCAAACCTCGCACCTGCACCGCCGCCGTATCCGCCACACCGCCCAGTAGAGCACTCAGGGACGCAACCAGCCGCCCCGTACCATCCCCATGCGGATCGGCATCCAGCGTCAGCGGCGTCGTCAATACCGGCCCAACCCCGCTGATCGCCGGATGCACGGACAGCGATCCACGCAGAATCCCATGCCCGTTCGCATCCTCCTGAAAATCGGTCAACGTCAGTTCGACATAAGCCGACGGCGTCGTCGCAACAGCATCGTTCTGCGTGAAAACCGTCGTCCCCGGCAACCGCGCCGCCAGATCGGTCGCCAGCGTATGCCCGACCATATCCGCCAGCGGCTCACTCCACGTATCCCCATGCGCCAGCTTGAGCTGATAGTCTCTGGACGCCTTCACAATCGTATCCCGATCAAGCTGCGCCGAAACCACCGGCGTCCTGACCTCCACAACCGAAGGCCCACCCGCCTGCGCCACGCCGTTCATCACCGGCGCCAGGGAATACAGCGTCGGATCGCTACTGCACCCCGCCAGAGCACACATCAATACCGCCGCACAGATCGGACGAGAAAGAAAGAGAGCCATAACAGTCAGTTCCTACGTCCGGTAATCAACGCTGAAGGATGATGATCAAGATAGTCGGTCAGAAGGCGGATGGAGCGGGACGCCTGCGTCAACTGCACCAGCATCCCCTGCAAGTCGCGATGGAAATCCGTATCCCCGCCATAACTGCCCAAAACCCCCTGCGCACTGGCCAGGGTATCCTGCAATGCAGCCGTCAATGCAGGCAGCCGCTTCATCAAGGGCTGCATTCCCGCATTGGCATTCTTGGTCAAGGCATCGAGGCTCCGCAGCGAATCCCTCAATGCCGTCAGAGACTGCGTCACCTGCGGGCTATTGATCCGCTTGTCACTATGCGCGATCAGATCGTTGACGTGATCGCCGATCTGCGTAAGCGGCATCGCCGCAATCTTGTCCGCCACGGTAGAAACGGATGACATAATCCCGGAAAAACCACCGGGCTGACTCGGAATAACCGCCAGCCCATTCTCATACCCCAGCGTTTCTGGCTTGGCATTCTTCACAAAATCCAGCGAAATCATGGATTCACCGGTCAGCAGGCTCGCACTCGCAACCGAAGCCCGCAGCCCATTCCTGACCATCGCCGCGAGCAGCGCGCCGGAATCCCCATCCTTCGCTTCACGCTCGCTCAGCACGCGTTCCGGCTCCAGATCCATATCGACCCGCACACGCGCATTTGCCGTATCACTGTTCAGATCCAGCTTCACATCGGAAACTGTGCCGACCTGAATCCCGAACATCGTCACCTGGCTTCCCTTCGCCAGCCCCTTCACGGAACTGTCGACATACGTCACCGCAGGCACACGCCTCTGATACCGCGCACTATCGGCGGAAGTCTCGGAATCATACAGCTTGAATACGGAATCCACCGGTGCAACCGGCGAATTCACCCCCCGTCGCCGCTCCGGCAGACCAAATGCCACTCCCCCGGAAAACAAGGCCTGAAGCGACGTCATCTGAACCTTCAGACCGCCCGCCCCAAGCCCGACCTGCACACCGGAGACGTTCCAGAACCGCGAATCAGTCCGTAGATAATGATCATACGGCTCCTTCACGAACACCTGGATCAGGATCGGCCCGTCCCCCCCCGGCGGCATCGTATACCCCAGAACCTCGCCCACAGGCACGTCCCGAAAATAGACCGTCGTTCCCTGCCCGATAGAGCCGATCTGCGGCGATACCAGCGTATAGGTCGAACCCGGCTGATCCGAACGCACCCCCGGAACTGACTCAAGCCCCGTGAAGGATGTCTGATAATGCCCTCCCGGTGCTCCCGGATCGATCGCGATATAAGCCCCTGACAGCAGCGTCTCGAGCCCAGTGATGCTGGCGCCGTTGATCCTGGGCCGCACGACCCAAAATCGCGTATGATCGGTCAGGATATTGGAGGTGCTGGCATTCATCCGGATCTTTACGGCCACCCGGCGCATATCACCGCTCAGCGCTATGGATTCCACCGTCCCAAGCGTCACCGCCTTGTTCTCGATACGCGTCTGGCCCGCCGTCAGCCCATCCGCCGTATCGAACGTTACGGTAATCTCCGGCCCGTTATTCGCAATTCCACGGTAGGCCATCCAGCCGGCAATCATTACCGCCACGACGGGAATCAGCCAGATGATGGAAAAACGGGTCCGACGAGAAGGCGCTTGGGAAGGTGGAACAGTATCGCCACCGTTGGGTCTGTCTTGATATTCGCTCACGCGCGCGCAGGCTCCAAAATATTCGGGTCACGACTATTACCCGGAAGGTCGGCGGAAGACCCAATAGGGCCATGGCCAGAATGATGAACAGCCCCATCCAGAGGGCCGGTCACAGGCCCGTTCAGACCCGCCGCATCCCACATGCCCCGCGGATCAAAAGCATAAACAGCAAAAATCGTCAGTACGACAACCAATGCGAAACAGACCATGCCCGGATCCGCCGTCACGTTCGCCAGAAAGTTGAACCTGACGATAGCCGCCAGAATAGAAATCATGAAGACGTCGATCATTGACCACCGGCCAATAATGTCCACCACCCGGAAAAGCCTGGTCAGAAACGGCAACGCACGCCGCGACCCAAGCCGCGTCGAAACCAGCATCGTCGTCAGGGAAATGATCTTCAGAACAGGAACGGTGATGCTGGCAAACAGAACCAGCAACGCCAGCGGAATCAACCCCGCCTGCCACAATTCGATCACACCACTGATGATCGTGCTCGGTTGCCCGCTACCCACCTTCGTATATGTCATGACCGGATACAGATTGGCTGGAATGTAGAAAATAATTGCTGCGATCAGAAACGCCGTCGTCGTCGAGAGCGATTGCCGCTTTCGACGACGGACCGTCTGCCCGCAGCGTGGACAATCTCCGATGTCGTCCTCTCGTGGAACGACATGCCTGCTCGCCATCGCCAACCCGCAGAAGTGGCAAGCCACCATGCGCTCGATCGGCGGCAACCCACGCGCATCCACATCATGAATATGCTCGACCGTCAAAGCACGCCCGGACGTGGTATGAACCTCATCCTCCACATCACGGTTGTGCCAGACGCGCTCCGTATCAAGCGTCGAATCCGTGGCCGCCATCGTGAACATCAATCCGGCGATCAAATATACCCCGGCCTGCAAATCCACCTGCGCCAGATCGACCAGCTTGGAATACGCAACCATCACTCCAAGGATATACACTTCGATCATCGACCAGCCACGCAGACGCTCGTACCAGGTCATCAGGCGCGGCGTCCAGTTAGGCATCTTGGGACGAGATGCCCCAAATAGAATTGCCCCCATCAGGCCGATCACCACCCCCGGCATCAGAATCGTCACCCCTCCTACCAAAAACCCGATCTCGCCATATCCTTCACGAATAAGCTCGATCGGCCCGGTCACGAGTGTGATCGTCCGCTCCCGGCCGTAAACGTTGATCGTCATCAACGTCGTGATCAGCATGGCCAGATATAAAGCAGCCGAAGCAATCGTAAACGCCGTCGGCGTCGCCAGCGGCGGCGTCCGGCGCCGTCGCCCTAACGTGTGCCCACACCGTCCGCAATACGCAACGCACCCTGGCTCCAGATGCGGAACACGCTGAAACATCCCACACCCGGGACATTCCCGAACCCCTTCCAGCACCTGCACATCGGAAACAGGTTGCAGAGAAGTCACCTTGACCGCATTGCGCCAAAGCCGCGTGTGAAGCCGATCACTCATCCCCAGGACCCTAGATCACCTAACCAACCCTGTAATCATCTAAATTCACATCAGATACCCGGTTGCAGCCCACGCCACTTTCCATTATACGCCCCAACCGTGCCTGCCGACATAGCTCAGGGGTAGAGCAACTGATTCGTAATCAGTAGGTCCTCGGTTCAATTCCGAGTGTCGGCACCATTACTCTTAAGAAATCGAGGCACCCGCGCATATCGTGTCAAATGCAGCCATAACTTAGATGCGAACAGCAAAAAACGCACGACTGATCGTATACCGTCTCCTACAAGAAACGGAATACTCACAGCAAAACGAAGCTGCCCTCATCCCAAAAAGGACAAAGCGCTTCGCCTCTGAATCAGATCAGACACTGCCCGGATAGATCAAGCGACGTTATCACGCCGATCGCGAAGCTTCACGTAAGCAATGGATGCATGTTCCTGACAGTAGGGCTTTCCAGGAATCGGTGCCGCCCCGCAAAAATGAAACCCTGGCGTTCCAGGATCACCCAGCGGCCAGCAGCAGGACGGTCCACGACGCGGCTTTTCCAACGGCACCGAACGCAAAGCCGGACGCACCGCTTCAGGCCGAACAACCGGAGCCGACACAGGCGCCTCCTTTACCCGCTGCGTCTCAGCCACTACAGGCTCACGCACCGGCATCGGCACGATTTCAGCTACAGGCGTATCCTTCGCGTCAGCCCGCGCCACTTCTTCCGAGGGCACCGCCTCCACAACAGGCCCTGAAGCCTCAGGCATCTCCACCGGCGCAGGCTGCCCTATTTTCGGCTTACGGATCGGGGACGGGCGGGGCGGCAGGCTCAGGCGATGCGCCTTCCCTACCACAGCGTTCTTCGTGATCGACAACTGCCGACCGATCTCAGCCGTGGACAATCCCTGTTGCCAGAGCATTTTGAGGCGATCGATCGTCTCCTCAGTCCAGTCCATGGCGTATGATCCTTTAACCAATGATGACGTAAAGATAGCCCTATATAGTAGCCAGCTCAACGACTTCACCACAAAATCTTGTGGAGAAGCCCGCGAACAACCCTGTTAAACACATTCGAATAACGGGGAAAACTCCCTTACGCCGAATGCAGCAGCTTCACGGTGCGCCCATTCACACCCAGAGCAATCTCACCACGCAACAACGCCTGCGCATCCCGCCCGAAAACCTCCAGCCGCCAGCCCTGCAAAGGCCCGATCCCCGTCTCCCCCAAGGCCAGCCGATCCAGATCCTCCCCAGACGCCACCAGCTTCGGCGCCACCTTGTGCGCCTCACACTTCGCGGCCAGCAAAACCTTGAGCAAGGATACCAGCGCCGCAGAAGGCTTCACACCATCATGACGTTTCGGGGGCCGTGGCAGATCCTCCTCGCGCAGCCTCTGCGCCTCCGCCACCGCCTCTAATAGCCCCTGCCCGCTTCGCCCCTCGGCAAACCCGCGCGTCACCCCGCGCACACGCGCCAACGCATCCACCCCCGCAGGCTGAATCGCCGCAACCTCCAGCAAACTCTCATCCCGGATGACGCGCTGCCGCGGAATATCCAGCGCCTGTGCCTCCTCCTCACGCCACGCCACGATCTCACGCAAAATCCCCAGCACGCGCCGATTATTGATGCGCGGCTTCAATCGCTCCCACAACCCCCGTGGATCAGGCCGATACAACGCCGGATCGGTCAGAACCGCCTGTTCCGCATCCGCCCAGTCCAACCGCCCCTCACGGGCCAGTTGATCCCGCAAGGAGACATAAACCCGTCGCAGATGCGTCACATCCGCCGCCGCATACGCCAGTTGAGCCGCCGTCAAAGGCCGCGCGGACCAGTCGCTGAACCGATGCGCCTTGTCGATCGAAACCCCTGTGATCGCCCCCACCAGATTGTCATAGCCAACCTGATCGCCATACCCGGCCACCATCGCCGCCACCTGCGTGTCGAACAACGCCGTCGGCAACCGGTCAAACAGATGCAGAAAGATCTCCAGATCCTGCCGCGCCGCATGAAAGACCTTGATGCACCCCGGCGCATCCAGCAGATCCCGCAAGGGCGTCAGGTCAATCCCCGGCGCCAAAGTATCAACCAGCGCCACATCATCCGCACCCCCAAGCTGAACAAGACACAGCTCAGGCCAATACGTACGTTCCCGAACGAACTCGGTATCGATCGTCACGAACGGCTCTTTCACCAGCCGGTCGCACAAACGCGCCAGTTCCAGAGAGTCGGTGATCAGCACAGGGGCCGGAAATACGGCAGAAGACGCAGGCATCAGATACTCCTATCATGCCATCCAACCCCGGCGAAAGGCCGACCATCAGGAGCATACCTTATATGAATACCCCACAGAACGCCCTCTCGGGCCTCAGCCAGCTCGGTCAGAACACCGCACAACCCACATCTCCTGAACATGCCACGCTCGAACGGGTCCCTAACCCCCACCCGGACCAGAACTACCTCATCCGTTTCACAGCCCCCGAATTCACCTCCCTCTGCCCCGTTACCGGTCAACCCGATTTCGCCCATATCGTTATCGATTACGTGGCCGATCAATGGATGGTCGAAAGCAAATCCCTCAAACTCTACCTCACCAGCTTCCGCAATCACGGCGCCTTCCACGAAGACTGTTCCGTCAACATCGCCAAACGCCTGATCGAAACTCTCTCCCCCCGCTGGCTCCGCATCGGCGCCTACTGGTACCCACGTGGCGGCATCCCTATCGACGTCTTCTGGCAAACCGGCTCCCCCCCGGAAGGCCTCTGGCTCCCCGATCAGGGCGTCCTCACCTATCGCGGCCGCGGCTGATGAGCGAAGCCGAAGCCATCCAGCGCCTCGATACCCCCAACACAGAAAGAACCCTCCTGCGGGACTTTCAGGCCATCGGCCTTGAATCCGGCATGACCGTACTAGTCCACAGCAGCCTCAGCCGCATCGGCTGGGTCTGCGGCGGCGCCCATGCCGTCATCGAAACCCTGCTGGCCGCCATCGGCCTCACCGGCACACTCGTCATGCCCGCCCAATCGGCCGATCTCAGCGACCCCGCCTCATGGTCCGACCCACCGGTCCCGAAAACATGGCACCCGACAATCCGCGCCACCATGCCCGCCTACGATCCCCTCAAAACCCCCACACGCGGCATGGGTACCATCGCGGAACAGTTCCGAACCTGGCCCGGCACCCGGCGCAGCCCGCACCCCAGCATGTCTTTCACCGCCCACGGCCCGAACGCCGAAACCATCCTCTTCCCCCACCCCCTGCAAGACCCCTTCGGCAACACTTCTCCCCTCGCCAGACTCTATGATCTCGACGCCGCCATCCTCATGATCGGCACCACATTCGAAAGCTGCACGGCCCTGCACCTCGCGGAACGACGCGCCTGGCCCAACGCCCCGATGGACCAGACCGGAGCCCCCATCCTATGCAACGGCCAGAGAAGCTGGGTGGAATACGAAATGCCGGAAACCGACATTACCCGCTTCCCACCCCTCGAACCCATGCTCGAAACCCTGGGCACTCGAACCGGCAGAATCGGGGCCGCAAAAACCCGCCTTATCCCTCTCCGCGCCCTGATCGACGCAGCAACCCAATTCTGGACCCAATAAAACCCTTTACGGTAAAAAACGGTACAGCACACAGCCCTGAAATCCACTCCCTCCCGGCGACACTACACCAGCGGATGACGCCGAATAAGCCCCACCGCCACCAGCGCCATATTTCGTTGCCGACTTACCTCCCGTATTGCCGGAACGGCCTCCACCACCCCACGGCCCATCACCACCATACCCGGAAAATGTCGCCGTCCCACACTGGCCATCTCCTCCAAACGTACCCGTCAGATTCCAGATCGTTCCCCCACTGGCCATACCACCGCCACCGCCGGCCGATCCCTGCGGCGCATAAAACGATCCGCCGGCACCGCCTTGCGCCTGCAACAATGTCGTCCCATCATAACTCACCAAAGTCGTTCCACCGCTGGACTCCTCGGCCCCGCCAGCCCCGATGCTGATGCTCAGCCCCCCCGCCACGATCGGGCTGACCGCATAAATCCCCCACGCCTCCCCACCAGCCCCCCCGCCAGCCCCACAGTAAGACCCGTCCGAAGCCGAGGTCGCACTGGAGGTCGCCCCCCCACCTCCACCGCCAATCACCCGCACCTCCACCCGGCTCGCCCAGGCCGGAACCGCCAACGCACAGTTCGCACCCACCAGCCCCATCGGCGCACACGCGGCCTGCACCAGCGCCAGCGTCGCCAGTTCAGGAATCGTGGGCCAGAACACCTGCCCCGCCGCCGGCACGACACCTGCCAGCGTCGTCGCCCCGCTCGGCACCGTCACCGTGTAAAGCGCGACCAGACTTCCCCCCGCAGGCGGCACCGGCGCGGTCGTCGCCGCTACGAACTGCATCGTCCCCGTCCGGCGCGTCGGCAAATCCCCACCGGAATTGCCCGGCCCCGCCTGCGTCTGCCCCGGATTGCCGGCATTGAAAAACGGCAGCACGGACGCATCGACATCCTGCTCGCTGCACACGGCAAAAATCGTATATGTCGCCCCTGAAGACGGCAGCACGACCGTCTGCACCACCGTGTTGACATACTGGCAGGCAATCGGCGTCTGGTCCGCCCCCAACCCGCCGCCAACACCGCCATACGCCACCGCATCCACCACACCTGGCGCCACGATGGACCCAGCCCCAATCTTCAGGGACAATGCGGAAGACGAGGGCGTACACACCAGTCCGCAGGCAGAACTTACTCCCGCGCCAAACACCATTTCCGAAAACCGCCCAAGCGCCTGCTTGCCATAACGCTCACTCCGCAGCAAATCCGTATCCATCGGAATGGAACCGGGATAAACAATTGCACGATCCATTACGCCTCAACCCTCACCCATCCAACAACACCCGCCGCAGTCACACGCGCAACCGCGGCCCCGATCACGCCCACCCCCGAAACCATCCCAGGCGCCGTCTCGACAAAAAACTGCGCACCCCCAAGATGGCCATATCTCAACCCGGCACTCCCATACCCATACCCACCCCCACATCCCGCCGCCCCGACCGAGGCCAACGCATGACAATCCGCCGCATTGCAAGGCTCGATAATATACGGCATCACCCCCGTCACAGACTGCACCGCCGCCAGCACGGCACTGCGCGTATTCTTCGGCGCCACCAGCGAAGATGCAATTCGTGCCCGATAGACGGCATCACCTTCCCCATTCCCGCGCGGCAATCCGGACACCCCGAAATAATCCGCCGCCGCCATATCCAGAAACGACCCGGTCATCATCGCCAGGCGTAGCTGGCCCGAAACCCCCTGAAAAAGCTGCCAGCTCGCTGACAGCACGGACCCCATACCCTGAAGCAGGCCCGCCAGAAGAGGCGCCTGCTCATCGCCACTGTCCAGATCCGCCGCCGGAAACCACCCCACGGGTAACAAGCGCCGCACTCGCAACGCCATATCCTGTACGCTGCCCGCCACGATGCCGGTGTCGAACAGCACCTGCCGGTCCACCGCCGTCAGCGGGGCCGACTTCACATCCTCAAGAACCGCCATGAGCCGTCAACCACCCGCCTGCGCTGGCGTCAGCAGCGGAATCCGAAAATCGGAGCCGTTGACGTTGATATGCAAAAATCCGCCCTCTACGGAAGCCGGCAGGGCCGCCCCGGTATTGCTGACCGGAGATGCAATCTGCAACTCCCCCCCATTCGCCGGATAAAGCCCCAGATTACCAGACCCTCCATTCCCCTCCTGCACGTAAATCCCCGCCGCCTGCTCCCCACTGCCCGCCTGAACCGTCAGGATATTTGTCGGGGATGCCGAATTCTGCACCCCAAAAACCGGATTTCCAGAAATATTGCTGAACAAAACGCAATTATCAACGAATTCCTGCCGCATCCCATCAGCACGTGTACTCACCGTGGATCGGATGAACGCCCCGGCATTCGCCCCCGCTGTCCCGGAAACCGTCTCCGCCGTATGCCACTCGATTGCCTGATTGCGGCTCATCGCCACCGCCGCAGCATAGCCCCCGTCCCGCCCATCCGTCCCGGTCAACGCCGTCGCACCGAACACGATACCGGTCTGAAACGCATTCGGATTGGAGACGAACACAATCCCCGCGGCAGCATCGGACGTCCCCGTGGTCTGCCCTCCACCCGCCCCGATCTGCATCCCATACACGCCACCCCCAACGTTCGGCGCATAAGGATTGGAAAGCCCGACCGCCAATCCCCCCAGATTGACAGCCTCCAGCTCCATCCCGAAACTCGGCTGATAGTCCACTCCCGGCAGACGCCACGCCTCGCCATAAAACGCATAGGCCGTCGTCGTGGTCGGCTCGGCCGTCTCATCCGCCACCCCCCAGGCCGCCACACCAATACTACTCGGAATATATCCAAGAAAAGAACTGGCATTTTGCGCATCCGACGTCCGGGACGCCCCCACGAAACCCGTCGTACCAAACCGGGACAGCGCGGCCATTTGCGCGTTCTGCATGGCCCACGGCCCGATGGACGTCGTCGCCATGATCCCGGACAACCAATCCTGGGATCCGTTTTCCCGATCCCGCAAACCCGCATAATCCGTCGCCGCACCGGCAAAAACACGATCCGCATACCGGCTGATCCGCGCTCCGGCATCGGCATAAAACTGGCCGGACGCCTTCGTCGCGGCAGGCGCCCCCGCAATCTGGCTTGCCGTCGCATTCAGCGTCTGCGTCCCATCCGGGCTCGCAACCACCAGAACCTCGGTTCCGCAGATGTCTCCTGCCAAGGGATAAGAATTGAAAGCCGGCATCACGCCCCCTGATTCATCGAAACCGAAACCATACCCACGACGATCGCCTGATTCGTGGACGCCGGAATATCCGCCTGCGCCCCATTCAACAAAACATCCGTCACCGACAAAACCTGAACCCCGGCCGAGGAATACGCGATATACGCCAACCGGCTATACGCATATCCGCTCCCAACCCCGCATATCTCGATATCCTGCGTCACGGCCGCCTGAATCGCCATTTGCGCCACGGACGCATCCACGCCCGACGGCACCGCAACCGTCATCGCCACACTCGCCACAACCATTTTCGGGCGTTGCACCGCAAATCCCACCCCTACCGCACGAACCGCATCCACTGCCTGATAAACCTCACCCAGCACCGCATCCGAAGGCGCACCGCTGCCATCGTTCACCACAACCGTGAAATATCCCGGCGTGGTCGATCCATCCGGCATTTCCCCATCCATCAGGGAATACGAAAGATTGGTCTGAACATCCATCACTGCCGCCCCCACCGCAGCCCGGCTCGCCGTCGATTTCGCCGACAGCCACAACGGAAATCTCAACCGCAACGCCGCATCGGATTCACCATCCGCTCCGTTCACGAAAGGCACCGCGTTCGTCACGGTATCAATCCCGGAAACGGACGTTCCCAGCAAACAGATCGATCCTACTGGAACATTTCCAGAAGATCCCGCCAAAACCGCCTGAACCGGCACTGTCACGGCACTCACCCCAACCGCCCGAACATACCCCCCCTGTTGCACAGACCACGCCGCATTGCCGCTATCCTCCACGACCTGAAACATCACCCCCGCCACCGTCCGAACTTTCACCCCGACCGGCACCACGGCCGATTGAGACTCCGATGAAAACGACGTCAGCGTCACCATCCCGCTCGCCGCCACACCCGGCAAACGCGTCATCCCGAAATCATTGACGAAACTGTCGCAATCCACACCGCTCGACGTCGCCAGCCGCGTCCGTGCCAGAATCTGCAACGCGAGATACTGCAACCATAGCCCAACCCCCCCCACGCTCTCCAGCAACGCCCGCCCGGGCGACCCCACGCTCAGATCGAGCAATTGCACACACGCCGCCTGAGCAGACGCCACCGCCGTCGAAACGGTCGTCGAAAAGGAACGAAGAGTTATCGACATCTGTTATCCCGGCACCCTCAAACACACGCTCTGAAATCAACCCGCCACACGCACCACCTGGCTCGTCTGACTTACTACATCCACATAAGTGATCGAACAGGACACAAAACCGCCCTCCCTGGGCGTCACCGCCACCTGAACCGGCTGCCTCTGATCCACCCCCGGCTCCAGCGCCAACTGCGCCGCGACCACCCCATGAATCCGCAATGCCTGCACCGGATCTCCAATCATCCCAGGCAAGCCCGCCCCATAATCCGGCTGCCAGACATAATCACCCGGATTCGTACACAACCGCCGCAACACCCTCTGCCGCGTCTCCTCCACCCCCTGCGCCACCCCCACACCGGCACCTTCGAAAAATACGAAATCGTTTCCGAAAACATGCGACAGATCAGTCATCCGATCGCACTCCCCGTCTCACCGCCACTCACCGGATGCACATGCTCGCTCAGGGAATGGCCGTTCCCCATCACATCCCCACTTACCGTCAACGTCCCCCCGGAAACCGAAACACCCCGCCCCGACAAGGAAAGCTTCACATCACCAAACTGGATGACAACCCCGGAAGCACCGATGGACACACGCCCGTCCCCACTCCCGAAAAACATCCCCCCGGGCGTCACATGAAACCATCCTCCCCCAGTCCCAGATCGCCCCGCCTCCTGTCCCTCCGCCGTGGGCGGCACGCCGCACCCCGCCATCACCAGCAATTCCCCCGGTTGTGCAACACGCCCCGTCTGCGGCGAACTGGGCGGCATCATCACCGTATCGAACACCACGCCACTCACCACATAATGCTCCGCATCCCCCTCCAGAGGCTGCAAAACCACATGGCTCCCCACGGCGCACGGGCACATCATCCGAATATCGCCAACCTGCGTCAAAGCCCCGTCCGCAATCCACCCGGTCTCGACATTATCAGGCTGTATCACCACCTTGACGGCATGATTAACCGGATCGACCGCCGAAACCACACCATGAACCACATGCGCCACCCGGTTCGCCATTCCCGCCGCCGCCATCCGCGCATCCATCATGCCACCGCCCCCAAAGCCCGATTCCGCATCACCACATCCTGTATAAATCCACCGTCACAGGAAAAACGCGACGTCACCGCGTCGATTGACAACGCTGCCCCGCCTGCTTCCACAATCAGGAACTGGCGCGGCAACATCCCCACAACCCCTGGAATCCGGACACGCGCCCCACTTCCATGCGCCACAATCCGATTGTATTTCCCAAGCGCTATGGCCCGCACATCCTCCGCACGCCGCCCGGGCACACGAAAACTATACAAGGCCGTCCCGGTATCCGGCATGTCCTCATGCCAGGAAACCCCATCATAAAAAATCTCGGTCCGCGTCCGCTGTCGCGAATCCCAGGATGCCACATGGACAACCACGCCCTGCGAAATCGTCAGATCATAACGAATATTTCGCAATATCACGCCTGAAGAAACATCCCGAACAACGGCATCCGCATCGCCAGGCAAAACCAACGGCCGACATACAGCCGTCAAACCATCCATATAAAGATCACACTGCGCTTCCCGCGCCAGAAAGCTCACCAGATCGAACGCCGTCTGAAAACGATTCTGAGCCGCCATGGCCGTCCGCTTGTGCTCGATCTGCCAGAACTGTCCCGTCATCCCACCCGGCAACATCACATCCGGCATCAATCCCGCCGCCGCGATCACCTCCTGCACAAGCTCCGCCCCCTCAAGATTGAGCCAGGACTGCCGCACACGCATATCCACAAGACGCGCCAGATAATCACGGCACTCCAGCACCATCTGCCCCCGGTCCGGATGCCACTCCACATGATCGACACCCCCGCGAAACACCGAAACCCATGACGACGCACTCTCGGACTGATCCCGCATATCAAGCACAATATCCGAAACAAAACTCCCCGATGACAGAAACCAGGGCGATCCCCCAGGCTCTACCGCTAGAACGATTTCCGCCGTGCCGCACCGCGCATAACGCGTTGCCTCTACAACGAACCGCTCAACATGGCATCCGGCCGGAGATACGCCATTCACCAACAGCCGAACCACAAACTGACGCGCCATAAATCCTTACCCCTGCAACGCCGGAATCCCGTCCCCCGCTCCGGCAACCGCTTGCGGCATCCTCAAACTCACCGGCCCCGCGAAGCCGGACAAATCCGGATCTGACAAACCGTTCAACTGCGCAATCCGCCACCATTGCGCCGCATCCCCCAGATGCACCGACGCCACATGAAACAGGGACTGATCCGCCGCCGTCACCGTTATGTTCATCATGCCGGCCTATCCGAACACCAGAGGGCCACCATAAACCGCATCGCTTCCAGACGCCGCGTAAGCCGCCGCACGATTAATCAAGCCTCCCGCATCTACCGCGGCACTCGCAATCCCCGCATTCTGCACGGCCGCCCCCAGCGCCCCACCATTCGTCATCGAAATTCCCTCCAGATTGGCGCCCGCCTGCCCGATCGTCGTCATCAACCCACTCCCGGCCTGCGCCAATCCGTCCGACATCGCCACCACCGATGCCGGCGCCGTGGCAAGCACGCTCCCCGTCTGCGCCAAGGCACCGATCTGCCCCAGCGCGGTCGTCGCTTTCACAATTCCCCCGCCCGCTCCCAGCAGTGTCGCAACAGGCGTAACCTGCCCCACAACCGTTCCCACCTGTCCCGCCAACGTAAACACCCCCGTCGAGACAGACCCGATCATGGAGGTCAGCCCTGAAAGCGCCCCGCCAATATCTCCCGCCACCAACGTGCCAAATGCCGTCGATCCCGCAGGCGCACCGCTCTCCGCAGCACGTTCCAGAACCAGACGATACGCACAGACCGCCCCCTTCGCCTGATAGTCATAGGAAAACTGCGCAATCCACACCGTTGCGGAAAGCCCCGCCGCCGAAAATCCAACCGGCACGCCGCTCACCCGCATCCGCTCCACGGCAGACGCCCGGGACTGCGCATCCGGCCCCATGAACCGGCCGCTCAACTCAAGCCGGTCAGGATCATTGCCAAGTGCATCCACCACACGCCCCCCGCCCGCCAGCCGATGCACCGCCAGCATCTGCCGCCCTCCCACCCGCAACCGATCCGGCACCTCGATCCCGGTCAGAACCATCCCCCCCAGAATCACCGGGGCAGACGCATAAGACCGGCCGATCGCGCCAATAGCCGCCTCGATATCCAACAACCCCTGCCCCATAGATCACCTTTCAAAATCCTGTACTGATTCCTGGAAACTGCGGGAATTCCCATTCATCCACGCCACCCGAACCGCGCCGCATCGCCATCCTGCCTGCGTCCCCGCGCAAACTCTCATGGCCGGAAGACACCGCATCCTCCCAGCGCGCACGCCCATCAACCCCAGCTCCGAGTTCGCCAGACCGCACCCCGCCACTTCGCTCATTATCCAGCACTCCAGTCTTCCGTCTTGAAATCGGTACCGCAGCAGAAAAGAGCATTCTCCTGACGGCAGGGTTTCCATCTGATATAGTTCCCGAAACGAAATCTCCCTGCACACCGGAAAGATATTTTTTCAGACCACGTCCAGAAGGCAGGAAGGACGCCAACCCGGAAGCGCGAACAACGGAATGACCCCGCATACTGGCGGAAACACGCCTCAGCCCACCACCCGGACGCTCTCCAGAACCGGAACGCAACAGAGTTGTCGACACGTCCCCCCCGCCCTCACAAGGCAAATGCCCGGCCACGATCCGCGACGCATCAAACCCGTCCGCCCCGACCTTCGGCAGGTCCATCACCTGCCTTCCACGGACGCTCCCTGAACCGTCCGCCCCCCCATAACCATAAACCGGCACAAGACTTTTTTTCGGTCGGTCGATCGGCACGCGCTCATCGTGCCTCCCTGCATCCCATGCTCCATGATCTGCAGAAACACGAATCCCTGCCGCCAAACCATGCATTCCAGCCTGCAATCTCCCACGCACCATCGCATGGATGATCCCCGAAAGCCCGATCAGCCGCGCATTGCCCGCAGACCCACGCAGGTACGCAGCCGGACCCGTCCGCAAACCTTCACCCGGAACCTCACGCCGGGGCCGTCTTCCCACTCCCTTCTTGCGTGGCACGCCAGACCAGCCTTGCCGCAACCCTGGCCCGCAAAAAGACAGCGCCCTCTTTACCCGTCCCAATCTAATCATCGCGGTATTTCAGCGCCTGCCAATCGAAAACATGGCCTTCACGCTCCCCCGTAATCACACACGCCGCCAGACGCCGTGCCTGGGACCATCCTCGCATCACATCCCACGGCACCCCACGGCTCAGAAGATACAACATCTCCTGAAACCGGGGATGCCGGCTCAGTTTTTTGCGATGGCCATATCAGGCGCATCCTCCGGCGCCTCGTCATAAAAATACGGTTGCAACGCCTTCACACCCGTCACGCCCAGACGGCGCGCCAGATCCTTGATCTCCGCCTTCGTCGCCGGCATCTGGACCGGCACACCATCGATCGCCGTCACGGCGCAGATCATCTGAGCATAGCTCAACCAGGCGGACGCCGAAGCCCCGTTCATGGCGCTCCCCGCCGCCTCGATCAGATCCAGCATATCCGCGGGATCGATCTCCCGAACCGAAATCCGACGGCCGTCCTCAAGCGTCAGTTCCCCCGGCAACCCGCTCACGAGATTTTCGTCCGCACGGAAGCAAAGAACGTCACATCCTGATGCACCATACCCTCGGCCTGCCATTTATCCGTCTTCAGGGTCATGGAAATATTGCTGTATTCCCACGTCGTCGTGCTGCCGTCCGGCTCCGAAATATACTGATAGATCGTGCCGGACCCCACCGTGCCACCATTCCAGAACCCGGCCTCGATCGCCGCAACCAGATTGTCCAGATTGGCATTCGCCCGCGCAATCGAAAAAGCGCCTCTCCAACCACAGGGCGTATTGAATTCGATTGGAACCCCGTTCAGCGGATCGGCCCGCTGAACCCGCGTCTGCTGCTGCGCCTGAAAGCCCGTCACATCCCGCAAATCAATCCGGTTGCCATTCCACAACAGCGTAATGCGGCAGTCCCGGCCAATGCTATACGGCGTCGCCATGCTCAAATGCTCCCGTTCGCAGTCGTCACCGTAACCGACGTACCACCCTGCAAATTGACGATGAATTTCTCGTTGATGCCCTGATACCGCACCTGAACATCCGCCTGAACATAGCCAAGCGCAATCCGGCTCGCCGCATTGTTGGACGCATCACAGACTACCGCATAGGGCAGTTGCTGATTGATCACGCCCAACAATCCCTGTGACAACACGCCAGATAAAAATCCCAACAGGGTCGAACGAATATCGGCAAACAACGTATCGTTGATCACGCTCCCGACATACCCACCCATCCCGGCCGCGAAGCTGGACGACAGGTAGTTCGTCAAACGTGTATAATTATCCCCGTTGATCGCGGAATCAGACGAGGAATTATGCCCACACCGAACCGCCCAGTAAGCACCCCCCGGCGCCGGATTGCAGATCACATCGATCCCAGCCGCGAACAATACGGAGAGATCAGCGGATGAATACGTCGCACTTCCACCGCTCAACCCGGCCTTCTGGCTGCCGGCAATCCCCGAAAGCGGCTTGTTGAGGCTGGACCGTTCCGGAGACAAGGCCGCCAGAATACCACCGGCAAAAGCCTGCGGCGGCACCAGAATCCTTCCGTTCAGATCGTCATTCCACCAGATCCAGTCGCCAAACATCAGCTTGACAGCATAGGAATCCAGACCACACGCCGCCTTCGCCGCAACGGCATTCGCAATCGTGTCCGAAGCCGCCCCACAGGCAATCATATACACACCTTCGGAGAGCCCGAAAGCCGCCTGCGTCGTAAAGCAGGATGCGTCACTCACACCATGCAGCACCGCAACGGAACAGCCCTGCCCCCGCAACGCATACATGCCGCTCCGGGACGTCGTATCCTGCCCGATGAACATCGCCGTCGGCGGAACACCACCATCCGCACCACCCGTCAGAATCACAGACCCCGCAGCCAGCACCGGCACGCTCGCCGGCAGGACGATCTCCACCAACGCGGCATTATCGGCCGCCACCGCCGACGAAACCGCCCCCCAGTTCATCCCGGTATAGCTGGAACTTCCCAGAACCGGATGCGACACCAGAACCGTAAAACCATTTCCCAGAGGTGCCACCGTCACCGAAATGAGGTTTCCGGCCGAACCGGTATGCACCGCCGAAATCTGCACCCCTTCCAGCACCGCGCTCGCCGCCACATCCGTGCCGTCCGTCACCCGCACGACACGAAAACTGGATGCCCCCTGCAATACCGCGATATTGACCGCCAGACCAGCATCCGTCGCAACAGCCTGCTTCGAGCCGAACGCGGCGCAATAATCACCCATCCCCCCAATCGGCACAGGCGCACCCACCGGCCCCCACCCCGCCGTCCCCACAACGCCCAGACAGGAGGAAGAAACACCCCCCAGCGTCAAAGCCTGTGGCTGCGCGATCTGCACATACAAATCCGGAACCACCAACGCTGTCGTATTCAGCGCACCCGCCTGATAAACCCGAGCCATACACTCACACCTTTCCTGTTCGGCTAACCGGCCGAAACCGCCGTCACCGTGCCAAACCCATCCATCGTCAAACCCGGATAAGCCGAAATAGCATTGCCGAAAATCGCAGTCTCGGCCGCCAGCGCCGCCGTCGCCACATCGTCCGGGACGGTCACACTCATATCCCCGAACGCATGGAATACCCGACCATCCAGACCGATCGTCCCCGATCCGAACATCATCTGTCCGGAAACCTGCGTCCTCGTCGTATCGAATACGACCTCAAACTCCAGATCACGCCGATACAAAGACTGCACCTGCATGGTATCGACATCGCATCCACCCGAGAAACTCATCAGCGCCTGAGCCCCGTCCAGCGTTGCAAGCCATGTTTTCTCCGCCAGAAACTCATCCAGGACGGAAGCCAGAGCATCCCGCGCTACAGCACTCGAACTCCAGATGGACACATGAAACCGCTGCTGCTGGCGGCGAAGAATCTGAACCGATTTTCCATACCCCACGACCGAAACCGACAGCACACCCGCCGAAACCGAAAACCCGCTCCCCGAAATCGCTCCTACCCCCAGTTCACGACACAACGCCATCGACACACTCAGCGACGTGTCCCCACTCGAAACGGCATAAGACGCCACACAAGGCGCTCCCCCCACCGGACAATACCGAACCCCCACGATCCCGACCGCACTTCCATCCTGAGGCACCGAAAACGCAACCGAGCGTCCCCCCGAAACCACGGCCTGAACCGTCGGCGCCACGAACACCGCATCCCGCCACGGGCGCCCCAAAGGTTCCGGCACCGTCCGATACCCCAAAGGTGCCGCCGTCACCGTCACATAATCAGAATTTCCCCTGACAGATTGCGCCGAAACCAGATCCGACGGCAAAAGCCACCCCCGGCGAATCACAACCGCTCGCCCCGTCACGGATGCCGCGGTCATGCCATTCGGGTAAACCGCCTGCGCACAGCAATAGGTCAACGCCTGGGCAATGCTCGATACATCCGCCATCTCACACCTGCTGCGTCGTCATCAGACACCGCACCCCAAACGCCGAATTCTCTACCGAAACAATCGTGTAACTCCCACCGAGATCGTCAAACACGCTCATATAGGAAAGAATGTTCATGCTCGGCAACAACGGAAGGAACATCATGAACTGGCCCGGCCGCTCTGACCCCGGCATGATGCTTCCATCCCGATCGCCATGCGATTTCATCCAGATCGCCGCCGGACACCCTTCGGCCACCTGCCCCGGACTCCCCGTCACACCCGTGATGGAAACCACCCTCATGCACGGCACGCACAATGCCGGACGCATTGCCTCCACCCGCGCCACGAAATACACGCTTCCGGAAGCACTCAGAACGTCACCCACCTGAACATCATTCGTATTTGTCAGGGCATATTCCGTCGGAACACCCCAGCCCAATGGCTTGACCATCCCGAACGACGCATCCACATCAAACGCCACCATAGGCGTCGCATGAATCACCGAGAGGGGCGACATCGGCCCGGACGGGCGATATTGCACACCCTGCACACCCAAAATCTGCGCCGCCCGTCCCAAACCGGACGCCACACGCTGCTGAATACCCGCCTGATCCAAAAAATACCTCCCGTTCAGACGATAATCGCCGCATCACCCTCCAGATCAGGCCCCAACGGCACACCCAGAAATCCGCAAAGCCGCCGCCGCCACACATCATAAAGCGCCAGCCGGTCCCGCACCTCATTGGCATTCCGTCGCCAGCTCGCCGCCTGCGCCGTGTCCAGCGTGGCCGAAGCCCCCGGAACAGCAAGTTCCAGCGGGTAAAGCTGCGACAGATACAGTCGCACCTGCATCAGCTCGGACGCCGAAAGATTCCCGATCCGCCACTCAAACGATCCATAAACCTGGAAAAACCGCCAGGACCCCTCGCCACTGGCCTCCGATCCGATCGCCGGATATCCGCAGAACCTGCGGATATCCACCCTCTCGGCCTCGGCAAGCGGCGCACTCGAAAATCCCGCTGAACCCGACACGCCGCATCCTTTCCTCAGTAGGACGCCCCCAGCGCATCCGTGCCAAGACTTTCAATCACCACGCCGCGCTTCAGATACGAATTGGTCGCCGTCGGAATGATAGACGTGTTCGCCGTCACATCGGTCGGCAGCGCAAAACCACCGATCCAATACCAGGATTGCGCAATGATCTGCCGCAGACGGTCCAGCGGCTCACGCGTCACCATCGCCACCGAATCCACCATCTCGATCAACGCGCGCTCCGCATCCGGAATGTCCGAATGCCCGGTCAACGCACAATCCCCCTCGATCAACGCTCCCTGGCCCACAAGCAACGCACGATGGATCGGCCCGGCACCAAGCGATACCTGCTGCGGCGCCTCGGTCGTCGGAATGAACCGCACGCCCAGAAGTTCGATCACCTGCCCGCTCCGATACTCCTCGGAACCATAAGCCCCACGATACAAATATTTGAAATCCGCATCCCGAAATAGGGACAGAAGCTGCAAATCATCCAGATAACAGTGATACGCCCCGTTGATCATCGGCACGTTGTTCCGACGCAGCGCAGCCACACCCGCCAGCACATTCTGAATGCCGAGCGTATCTGCTACTCCGGCAGAGCTGCCCGCCTGCAACGCCGCCGTCGTCAGCTTGCCATTCGGCCGCAGCACCAGCGGCGCCGTGGACGCCACCACCGCATTCCCCGCCGTGCCGTCAGAAACGGAAACAGACCCGCTAAACACCAGTTGCCCCGATACCCCCCCCGGCGCCGTCGAGACATTGTTCGCATCCGGCGTCGCCGCCATCAGCGTATAAACCCCCGAACCAACCGTCACCGTCATCCCGTTGCTGGCGCCGACTCCGATCACCTGGCCATTCTGGATCACGCTCTGAAACCCGCGAATATCGTCCACCTCCACGGTGCTCCCCGCGGAACCGAGCGTCTCCATCACCCGGGTATTCCCTCCCAGATAACCACCCACGCCATTCTGCGCGCCACCGAACAGCGCATTGCGCGCCAACCGATCCAGAGACTGCATCGCCTGCACGCCATTGGTGTTGGCATTGGCCAGAAACTGCGACGCAATTCCTACCCCGCTCGTCACCATGTTCAGATCGATCGTGTCACCATATTGATTGATCGAAAGCGTGTACTGCTCGATGGACCACGCGCTCGGGCTCAACCCATTGTCGAAGTTCGTATTCGACGTCGGATTCAGCGGCGTCGTCACCGGCGCCTTGAGGCTTTTGCGCGTCTTGGTCAGCGTCTCACCGATCGCATTCGGAAACACCTCCCGATCCGCCACCTGACGAAACCCAAGCCGGGACCGCAGACCATTCTCGAACTCACGCGCCAGAAAGCCCTGCTGGATGGCAGCCTGCAACTGAACCGGAAAATTATCAATGCTCATCAAATCACCCTAAAAAGAATTATCGCCAGTCAAAACGTTACTTAAAACTCAGCCGCCGCGCAGAAACTGCCACTTTCGCGCTTCATACTCCGTCCCCCCGGCACGGCGCGCATCAAACGCTTCTCCACCACCGGGAGACGGCGCCTGTCCTCCCACGGTCGTCCCGCTCCGCACCGGCTGCTCGCCTTCCGCCGCGAACAGATACCCACGCTCGGCCCGCGCCCGTTCCAGAACTTCCGCGACCCCGGAAACCTGCCCGTCCTCTCCCCGAATCACCTCGGAAACATCCAGAATTCGCAAGATATCATCCGGATTATACGCCCCAAGCCGGATCGCCTCCGCCCGCAACGCCGTCCCGATCACCGCCTCGTCCGCCGCCTTCCGAACACGCGCCAGAGTAGCCTCATGACCTTTCGATTCCCTGGTCCTCTGGCTGTCCAGATCGGAAACCTGCTGCTTCAGGGACGATATCTCCACCTCCCCATTCTGCCGAACCTGCTCCAGTTCCATACGCGCCGCCTCCAGCGCCAGCCGCGTTTCCGCCAGCACCCGCGCCAGATCTTCCATCTCAGCCATTCAACCCTCCCTGCCCGTCCAGCGGGCGCCATTCCTGAACCCGCAACCACTCCTGCGAAGGATCGGGATTTCCCGTCGCGTTCGCATAAATCCGAACCGCCGTCTCCCGGCTCAACACCCCACCAGACACCGCCGTCACCAACCCTTGTGCCAGAGACGCCAATTCCTGATTCGTCGCGGCAAACCACGGCGGCCAGTGCAAATCCAGCCCGCTACAGGACAAATCCCGAAACGCGACACCGCCCAGAATCAGGCCACGCTCCAGAACCCTCGAAAACCGGCACGCCATACGATACAGCGGCAACAATCCCCCTTCGCCATAGGCATGACGCAACCGATCAGCCAGCCAGATCAGCGGCTGGCACATCATCTCCATCGCCCTCCCGGATTGCGAGGCCGACATCCGGTCCGAATGCGCCCGGTTCCCATGCAACTGCTCCAGAACCAGCGCCCGCAATTCCCGATAATGCGCCAGAACCGCCCCCGCCGCATTGCCGTTGATCTCCAGCAACTTCGCATCCCCCTCCGGTGGCAATGTCAGTGCGGAAGACGCGCCCCCCTCACGCGCCGGCCCGGAAGGTAATCCCCCGGTCTTCAAAACCAGCGTTGGATCAGAGCCATATTTCAAGCCGCGCCCCGCCTGTGAAAGCAGGTAATCCGCCTCGATCACCGTATCGATCGCCCGTTCGAACGTGCATTCTCCATCCGGATCCAGCCCCGTGCCGGATGTCAGGTTGCGAATCCATACAATCGGCACGAACCCCAGCCCATGCCGCACACTCCTCGCCTCATCGACCCGCCCCTCCTCCTCGCCAACCCGCCAAGGCACGAAAACCAGACACGCATTCGCAGTCCACACCCGCCGCCACCAGTAATGCGCCGCCAGAAACTCATCCGAAACAGCATACCCACGCGCCACGAGATCGCGGCCAAGAACGCAAAACTGCTCCTCAACGTCAACAAGATCTCCACTCACCTCATCCCAGCGCGGGGTCAGATACGCCGTGTCGAGCAGGGACAGCCTCGGCACGCCACGCGCCACCTCGAACAATACCGCAACAGAACCAACCGATCCCTCCGTCGCCGCTTCCACCATCAAGGATGCCAGACCACACTCCCGCGCAAAAACCGACAGCGCCGCAGCAGACGCCGCATCCTCCCCCACGACATCAGGCCAATGCGTATCGCCAAACAATAGCGAAACAGACTCATCCACCACCACCCGGCACAAATTCGTCCGTACCGAAGGGCGACGCTGTGCCAAAGGAATATACTCCCCGGCCCCGGACCGCTCCCTGGAAAACGGGTTCGGCAGAACATCATACTGCGTCCCCGCCAAGACCCGCTTCAACGCCAGAAGCCGCGCACCCCGCGCCGATAACCCCGTCGGAACGGCATAACGCTGCTGTAGCGAGATCCAATCCATAACCACTCCCTCTCCGAATCAAACCTCACTACCGGGATAGGGAAAATCCGGAATATCCCCATTCCGCACCCCCCGCCTCCGCCCCCAGCATCAACTCGCTCAACCCCCATACCATCGCATCCGCCCGATCCGGAGATCGCGCGCCCTGATATCCAATGACCGAAAAATTCATCAACTGGTCTTCAAGCAACGAAAATCGTCCATGATGCTCCACGCGCCCCACCTCATACAACGCCGCCACCGGCTCCGCCCGCGCCGCCTTCCCCCGAGCCGCATTCACCATCTTGACCGGCGCATGAGCCCGTACCCCCCGAATCGTTCCCTCCACTAGGGCACCTCCGAAATTCCGCTCCGCGATAATCCGTTCGGCACCCCAATCATCCAGCGCACGCAACGCACGCCGCGCCCATCCCGCCGGACTCTCCCGAAGAGACAAATCCTCCAGAACATGCCCATTGCCGGAATGGTCCATACCACAAACGACAATTCCAATTTCGTCAGATCGAAAATCCTCCGGCCCACTCGCTCCAGATGGATCGACCGCGACCACAATCCGCCGCATCCCCTGGGCAATCTCCAGACGGTTCTGCCCCGTCACCGCCGCACCGCGACGAAACGATTCGATACGCCACAAGGCTCCCTCGATCGCAGACTGATATTCACCCGACAGAAATCTCCGGCGCTCCCGCTCCGGCAACGCCTGCAACCAGTCCAGATAATCCGACGCCAGATTGTCCCTGTTAACATCAGGATTGATCACCATCGTCGCAAACCGTTCACGATCCAGCAATGGCTCGCCCGATTTCGGTTCAACGCCCAGTTCGAACAGCGCATACAACCAGTGCCCCGTACTGGGCGGATTCGCATCGATATATTCCCGCGGCTCCAGATCGCATTTCTGCGCCAGACGCGTCAGCAATATATTTCGCGCCCCATAGCTGATCTGGCTGGCTTCATTCAGATAGACGGTCGCGAATTCTAGCCCCAGAATCTTCTCCGTCCGCTCCTGATCGTCCAGACCGCCAAACAGGATCGTCGATCCATTCGGGAACAGCACGATATTATCCTGCCGCTCCACCCGATACGAAACCTCCGGAAAACAGAGCCGCATCACCTTCGGAAACGTATCGCGCAACACGGAAGCCTTCAGCGCCGTCAGGCGATAGCGAAAAACTCCATGCCGGCTCCCCGGAACCCGCAAGGCCCGAATCACGATCGCCCTGATCAGAACGAACGTTTTCCCGGATCTGGACCCGCCGCGCAACAGGATATGCCGTGCGCCACTCCCCAACAACCTGTTCGCCTCAACCTGCCCCGGATTGAGCTTAAAGGACACTGTCATCCGCAGTGATATTGATCGAAATCATGCCCGTCTTTCCCTCCCTGTCCGTTTCCCCGAAACGCGCCGGACGATGAGCCCGAAGCAAAAACCGCATGAGTCCGTCACTGTATTTCCGGCGCATGATCGGCTTTCCCGTATCCGGGTCCTGCACGATCCTCCCGCCATAAAACACAGGCTCATCATATCCCTGCACTGCCCGCCGCCGCGCCTCCGCCTCCATCGCATCGACAGCCGCCTCGAGCGCCCTCTCCCAAGCCTCGGCAAATTCCATATCCTGCGACCGCCACCGATACAGCGTGCCACTTTCTATCTTCGCCACCCGCGCGGATTCGGAAATATTCCCGCATGTCGCAAGATGCGTCACGAATCTCCGTTTCGCCCCCTGCATCCGGCCCTTTTTTCCACTCTGGCCAGAATTCTCCATCTCCATCGTCACCCACCCCGCTCAAAACACCATCGCCCGAATGCTCATCGGGCGAATCCCCGGAAACCCCGCGTCACTGCACGAAACCCGCCCACGCCAAGATCTCCCCAACCGCTCGACACAATGATCTTCCCGCTCCCGTATCACGCGATCCTGCAAACGCTTTATAAATCCATCTTCCAGAAAACCGATTTTCTTCAAATCCCGAACCGGAACAAAACACGCAACCGCCCGGACCCGAACACCCAGCCGCGTCAGTCCCGCTTCCATCAAATCCTGCCAGGACGGCCTGATATCGGAACGATGCACCGGCTCATCCTCGCAGACGATCCGGCACGCCACCGCCCTGTCCCCCATCACGCCAATAACAACCATCGGCGCAGCCTTGCCATAAACAACGTCCCCACAAGAAACGGACGACTCACAAACAGCCATCACCATCTCCAGGCATAAAAAAAGCCGCCTCGAAGGGCGGCTGTTAAAAACACTTTCTGTATGATGAAACTCTTATACAAAAATCGCGTTCGATAATCAAGCGTTATTTTTACGCCTCTTTAACTTTTCGTCCTCCACGAGGCCGATACAATGCCGCAAGTTGCTCCAGCAAAAACGCACACTGCGCCGAAACCTTCATCCGCGCCCGCGCCTCCGAAAGCCCCGGATAAAGAATTCGCCCCATGGACGAAAACGACATCTCCTGCCCCAGCATCATCTGCAACCGCACATGCCCGCACAACCCCAGCGCCTCCTTCACGTCCCCGATCCGAACGGAACATTTGCCACGTCCCAGCATCCAGGTGTGCTGGTCCCCCCGCTCCCCATCAACCGATCCACGGGAAGGGCCATCCACCACACCCGTCGTCGCAAAGACATACTCCCGATACCAACGCTCCGCCGCCGCAACCTCGTCATCCCCGACATCCCCCGCATCGCGCAACGTCTGAACCGTACCCACAACCCGCGTCACGCCCGCGATGGTTCGAAACCGGTCCCGCCGCCGCCGTTCGATCGTCGGCCCCACAGCCTCCATCGGCACCACACTCACAGATCCACCCCCCGATCACGCGCCTCAAGCGCCTGCAACCCGGGAAACGCGGGAACCTCCCCCGCCCCCCAGATCGCACCCCAACTCACCGAATGACCGGCCGGCAGCACATCCTGCGCCTCACGCTCCATCACACGCGTCCGCACCACGCCACGCCGATACGCCGCACATGCATGGTCGGACGCCAGAATCGCCGCCACCTGCTCCGCCGAAACCCGGGCCGCATGTCTCGCCACCTTGACCGGATACGTCATCATTCCATCCTATAAATGGCAAATTGCCATGATCGAAAATAAAACCAGACACTAGATTTGGCATAGAGCCATTGCTATGATGGCCATATGGCCAAACATAAAAGACCCGACGCCCTGTCGACCCTTCAGCGTGCCATCGGCACACGCATCGCATGGGCGCGGGAACTGGTCATGCCCAACCAGAGCGAATGCGCCCGCCTCCTGGGGGTGGATGCCTCGACCCTGAACAAGATCGAAAAGGGAGACCGCGCGCCCAGCGTCTTCCTCATTGCCGCCCTCTCGAATCGCCTGCGCGTCTCGACAGACTTTCTCCTGAAAGGCGTCCTGAACGGTCGAACCGACGAAGAACTGGCCCTGCGTCTAGCCGCCCTGCACCCAGAATTGGTGCTCCAGCGGATAGACACGGATCCAGACAGGGACAGAAACATGCCTTTCGGCACGCTTGCTCCGCCCAAGAGACCAGCCGAGGATTTCCACTAGCACCACCAGGGGGATCGCAGTCAGTACTCATAAATGCCCGGCCTCTCCAAATCGGTATTCATATAGAACTTAAATAGATGCTTGAGAAGAACAAAAAGTGAACAAACGTGATCCACGCTACCCGCGTCGCCGCAGCCTCCCCTGTGCCATTCCCACCCAGAGGCTGACATCAACGATGTTTGACGACATCCCTCGGCTATTAACGATAAGTTAATGGCAATATGCCACTAGGTCAAGGAACAAATATGGCTCTCAGCCATTATTATAAGTTTGCGCGAATTTCCCTCAGCCGCCCGACCCCATCCCCGCCGCCTCAGTCACACACAGTCACCATTCCTGTCGGACGCGTAACTTTAGCGTCATAATTTAAAACAACATTTATGCGACAGAGTATTGCTCGCCGCATCCCACACGGCGAATGTGGCGCAATCACCAAACCTACACGAAAAAGCCGGCACCATGACGGGACGGCCAGACCCATAACCACCCGCACGTCCTGACTGAAGCGAACCGAGACAGATCATGATCGAATCGACCCGACCGGGATACCAGACCTGATGAATGCAATCGTCGTCACAGCCCTCAGGCGGCCCCTCACCTTCGTCGTCCTGTCCATCCTCATCCTGATGTTCGGCATCATGTCCGTGTTCAAGACACCAACGGACGTGTTCCCCAACATCAACGTGCCCGTGGTCGCCGTCGTCTGGACCTACCCGGGAATGCTGCCCACACAATTCGCAGGCCGCATCACCTATAATTTCGAACTCGCCGTCACCACCACGGTGCAGGGTATCGAACACATGGAGTCGGATTCCTATTACGGCCGCTCCATCGTCCGGATCTACTTCCAGCCCGGAACCCTGATCGGAACGGCGGAGGCCGAAGTCACCGCCATCTCCCAGACCGTCCTCCTCGGCCTCCCCCCCAAGGTTCCGGCCCCCATGATCATGGCCCTGAACCCCTCGCAGGTTCCGGTCATCGCCCTCCAGATCACCTCGAAAAAACAAACCCCGTCAGACCTGTTCAAACTCGGCGTCATCACCGTCCGACCCCTCCTCGCCACCGTCCCGGGCGCCGTCGTCGCCCACCCCAACGGCGGCATGGACAGCTTCGTGATGATCGCCCTGAACCAGGACCAGCTCCGCGCCCACCACCTGTCGGCGGCGGACGTCCAGCAGGCCATGCGGGACCAGAACATCGTCCTCCCCGCCGGCGATCAGAAAATCGACGCGACGGACTGGATGGTCCAGACCAACGCCACGCCGGAATCGATGGAAGACATCGCCAACATCCCGGTCAAACGCGTCGGAAACGCCGTCATCTACATCCGCGACGTCGCCGAAGTATACCGCGGTGGACACCCGCAAACCAACCTCGTGATCGTCAAGGGCCGCCAGGGCGTCGAAATGATCACCCAGAAAAGCGGCAGCGCCTCCACGCTCGACGTCGTCGCCGCCACCAAGGCCCTCCTGCCGCGCCTGCGCGCCATCCTCCCGCCGGACGTCACCGTCTCCATCCTGTCGGACGCCTCCATCATGGTGAAAGACCAGATCCGGGACGTCGTGCAGGAAATGATCACCGCCGCCTTCCTCACCGGCATCGTCGTCCTGCTCTTCCTCGGCTCCTGGCGCTCCACCGTCATCATCGCAACCTCCATCCCGCTCGCCATCCTCTGCTCCATCATCGGCCTCGGATGGGCAGGACAGTCCATCAACGTCATGACGCTCGGCGGCCTCGCACTCGCCGTCGGCATCCTGGTGGACGACGCCACCGTCATGATCGAGAACATCGATACCCACCTTGAAATGGGCAAAGACCTCGAACTCGCCATCATCGACGCCGCCAACCAGATCGTCATCGCAACCTTCGTCTCCACCACCTGCATCTGCATCGTCTGGCTGCCTCTGTTCGAACTGGACGGCGTCGCGGGCTACCTGTTCATGCCCATGGCCGAAGCCATCATCTTCGCCATGATCGCCTCCTTCATCCTGTCCCGAACCCTCGTCCCCACCATGGCGAAATACCTCCTCGCCGGTCAGGTCCACCACGCCCACGGGGAAAATCACGACGAACACCACCCCGCCCCGAAAAAAGGCTTTTTCGGCCGCTTCCAGCAAGGCTTCGAACGCCGCTTCAACAGCTTCCGGGACAGCTATAACGACGTGCTGGCCGCCTGCATCGCACGGCGCGGCATCTTCGTCGGCATCTTCCTCGCCTGCTCGCTGGCCTCCTTCGTCCTCTACGCCTTCGCCGGGCGGGACTTCTTCCCCGAAACCAAATCCGGCACCCTCCAGATGCACATGCGCGCCCCGCTCGGAACGCGTATCGAAGTCGCCGGCCGCATCGCCGCCCTCGTGGACGACCGCATCCATCAGGATCTGCCCGGCAAGGTCTCCAACATCATCTCCAATTGCGGCCTGCCCGAAGGCCCGCACAACCAGGCCTTCATGCCCACGCCCTCCATCGGCACGCAGGATTGCGACCTGACCATCTCCCTCCATGATGAGGAATCCCCCGTCTGGAACTACCGCGCCCTGCTCCGCAAGGATCTCTCCGCGCGCTTTCCCGGCACCGTCTTCACCTTCCAGCCGGCGGACCTCACCGCCAAGATCCTGAACTTCGGCTCGCCCGCCCCGATCGACATCCAGATCGCAGGCCCCAGCGCATCCGACAACTACGGCTACGCAAAACACCTCGTCGGCATGATCCGCCACATCCCCGGCGCCGCAGACGTCACCATCCAGCAGACGATGGCCACCCCAACCCTCATGGTGAACGGCAACCGAACCTTCAGCCAGGCCACCGGCATTACGGAGAACGACCTCGCCACCAACGAACTCCTCACCCTCTCCGGCTCCTCCGTCGTCGATCCGCAGTTCTGGCTCGACCCGGAAGACAACGTGACCTTCCCGCTGAACGTCTACACCTCGCAGGATCAACTCACCCACCTCAGCGACCTGCTGACCGTCCCCGTGGACAAGGGCGACGGCGATCCGAACGACCAGACCCAGCTCCTCGGCGCCCTGGCGGACGTCATCGCCACCGGCACCCCCGGCGAAGTGTCCCACTTCAACTCCATGTCGGAAATGGACATCTACGTCTCCGCCGAAGGCACCGATCTCGGCTCCGTCCTCAACGGCGTCACGGACGTCCTCGCGCATGACCGCAAGAACGTGCCCCGCTCATCGGACGTCACCGTCCACGGCCAGGCCACCACCATGCACGGCGCCTACAGCCAGCTCGTCGAAGGCCTCCTCGTCTCGATCGTGCTGATCTACCTGCTGATCGTCGTGAACTTCCAGTCCTGGCTGGACCCGTTCATCATCATCACCGCCCTCCCCGGCGCACTCGGCGGCATCGCATGGGCGCTCTTCCTCACCGGAACGCGCCTCTCCGTCCCCGCCCTCACCGGCGCCATCATGTGCATGGGCACCGCCACAGCCAACTCGATCCTCGTGGTCTCCTTCGCCCGCGAACGCATCGAAATCCATGGGGACGCCCTGAAGGCCGCCCTGGAAGCCGGCTTCGGCCGCATCCGCCCCGTGCTCATGACCGCGCTCGCCATGATCGTCGGCATGATCCCGATGGCCACCTCGAACTCCACAAACGCACCACTCGGCAAGGCCGTGATCGGCGGCCTGATCGTCGCCACCATCTCCACCCTGCTCTTCGTGCCCTGCGTCTATGCTATCCTCCACAACCGCTCTTCGCGTCAGAAGGAAATCGTCTGATGGCTACCTCCCGTAAACTCGTCGCCCTCGCGGGAGGCTGCGTCCTCGCGCTCTACGTAGGCTATATCGTGGTGGACAAGGTCCACGCCGCCTCCGCCCTCGCCACCGAAACGGATGCCAACGCCATCCCGGACGTCACCACCATCGCGCCCAAGGCCTCTCCCTCCAAGGTCGCCCTCACCCTGCCCGGCACGATCGACGCCTGGTACCAGGCCCCGATCTACCCGCAGGTCTCCGGCTACGTGAAAATGTGGTACAAGGACTACGGCGCCCACGTGAAAGCGGGCGACGTCCTGGCCGAAATCAACGCCCCCGCGCTGGACGCCGAATACGCACAGGCCAAGGCGGACCTCGCCTCCGTCATGGCGAAATACAACCTCGCCTCCGTCACCGCCGAACGCTGGCGCGCCATGGGCCGCTCGCAATCCGTCTCCGGCCAGTCCGTCTCGGTCTCCAATGCCAACGAACTCTCCGCCAAGGCGGAAGTGGACGCCGCCCAGCGCAACGTCGATCACTTCGAAGCCCTCGAACGCTTCAAAACCATCGTCGCCCCCTATGACGGCGTGGTCACCAGCCGCAGCGTCAGCGTCGGCGATTACGTCAATAACGGCGGCGGCAACCTCAACGCCACAGGCGCCGCCTCGGAACTCTTCACCGTGGCCGATACGCACAAACTCCGCCTGTTCGTTTCCGTCCCGGAAGTCTTCGCCTACGTGCTCCAGCCGGACATCACCGCCGAAGCCACCGTCCCCCAGTATCCGGACAAAAAATTTACCGCGCAGTTCCTCACCACCGCCAAAGGCTTCGATCCCAACACACGCACCGCCGTTACGGAATTCGTGATGGACAACAGCGACCAGCAACTCTGGCCCGGAACCTTCGCCTCCGTCGCCATCAAGGCCAACAACGAACACTCCCAGCTCTACGAACTCCCCTCCAGCTCCCTGGTGTTCGAGGAAAAGGGAATGCAGGTCGCAACCGTCGGGTCAGACAGCCACGTCCATTACAAACACGTCGTCGTCGGACGCATGGCCGACAGCTCGACCGAAATCCAGGCCGGCATCACCCCGCAGGACCGCGTGATCGACAACCCCCCGGCAGACCTGCTGGAAGGGGACAAGGTCAACGTCGTCCAGCCCCAGCGCGGCTATAACGAATCCGGCTTCGGGGACGCCTCGAAATGACACTGCACGCATTCCGGCGCCTGACGCTCGCCTGCGGCTCAGCACTCACCGCGCTGGGCCTCTCCGCCTGCGATCTCGCCCCGACCTACCACCCGCCCAGCTTCATCGTCCCCGCCAACTGGCAGGGACAGGGCGCGTTCCACGTCGCCACCCCGGCCGATACCGCCATGCCCACCCACTGGTGGACACTGATGGGAGACCCGCTGCTGGACACGCTGGAAGACCGCGCCAGCAGCCAGAACGCCGATCTCCAGGCCGCCGCCGAACGCTTCATCCAGGCCCGCGCCCTCGTCGTCGAAGCCCGCTCCAAACTGCTCCCGCACGCCAGCCTCGAAGCCGGCGCGTCGGACAACAAACAGTCGAACGACCGCCTGTTCCGCTATAAAGGCCCCATCACCGATACCGATGTGGACTATGGCGGCCTCGCCTCCTGGGAACCCGATTTCTGGTCCTCCATCCGCAATCAGGTCCGCATCCAGCGCCAGAACGCCCAGGAAAAAGCCGCCGATTTCGCAATGGCCCGCCTCAGCACACAGGCCGAACTCGCATCGGACTATGTGCAGCTCCGCGGCTACGACGCACAGGACGCCATCTACAAACAGTCGATCGGCTATTACGAACGCGCCCTGAAAGTCACCCAGAACCAACTCCTGAACCAGGCCGCCCCAAGGCTGGACGTCGCCCGCGCACAGGCACAGCTCTACACCACGCAGGCCGCCGAACTGGATATCCAGGCCGCGCGTCAGGTCACGGAACACGCCATCGCCATCCTGACCAACGCCTCACCCTCCAGCTTCCACATCACGCCGACAGACGTGATGACCTTCAACAACCCCGCCATCCCGGCCAACATCCCCTCCGAACTGCTCCAGCGCCGTCCGGACATCGCCAGCGCCGAACGCGAAATGGCACAGGCCAACCGCCAGATCGGCGTGGCACGCGCCGCCTTCTACCCCCATATCTCCTTCAACCTCGGCGGCGGCTTCGACGCGGATAATTTCGATCTCGCCAACCTCGCCAACTCGCTCTGGACCTACGGCGCCTCGCTGGACATGCCGATCTTCGACGGCGGCATGAGGCGCGCCGAACTCCAGAGAAGCTGGTCCGCCTACCGCGAAACCCGCGACGAATACCGTGGCAAGGTCCTCGCCGCCTTCCGCGAGGTGGAGGACGGCCTCTCCAACACCAGCCGCCTCACCCTCGAAAACAGCGCGATGGTCAAAGCGGTGGAGGCAACCCTCGCCACCCAGAACATGACCATGACGCTCTATCAGGGCGGCGTCGGAACCTATCTCGAAGCCATCTTCGCACAGGTCCAGACACTGGACACCCGCATCCACCAGATCGAAATCGCCACCCGCATGTATCAGGCCGATGTCAGCCTGATCCGCGCCCTCGGCGGCGGCTGGAACGTCAAACTCCTCCCCACGATGGACCAGACCCTCTCCATTGCCCCCCTGCAATACGACAACCTCCACCACCCGAACCAGATCGGCGGCGTGGACGTCTCCCAACACCCGGAACAGTTCGAAAACCTCGCCAACCCCGCCCCCACAACCCCCTCGGCCGGAGAAGGCACCTCCCTCCAGCCCCTCCCCATGACCCAACCCCAGCAACCCTCAACCCACTGACCATGAAAATGGAGGCCATAGAGCCTCCATTTTCATTCCGTCCCCACCCCAAGGTCAGGTCAAGGTCAGTAAGCGTCACTACGCTCAGCCCCATCAGGCCGCTCACACCCGGCCCTCGCAAAAGGCTGCCACCATGACACTGCACACAACCGGACACATCACGGGCAACACACCCCATGAAACCCTTACCGACGCGGCCCCTGAAAATCACACCGCCGAAAAAGGGTTCGCGGAAGCCCTGTCCACCACCTCACGCAAGCGCCCTGCTTCGGATGACGGAACAACCGCGCCAGCCGCAAAACAACCCCGTATCCAGAAAACCCGTGACGACTACCTCACGGATATGGGCATGTCCGCCCCGTCACGCATCAAAAACGGCGAGAAAACCAAGGGAAAGACGCTCAGAAAGCTGGCCGAACAGAACTCCGATATCAGGAACAACACTCTCTATCCGGCCCCTACTCAGTACCTGACCCAAATCCATCCCTCAAACTGCATCCAGAAGTGTGATCCCCTGAAAGCCGGAGATCACTCCCCCTCGATATCCGCCGTCAACAGAACCCAGGAACCGGAATTCACCATCACCGGCCGAACAACCAAACCACGCCCCGGCAACACCGAAATCGACGAAAAACACGTCCCCACCCTCCAGTTCCACACCCCTGAGTTCGACAACAACGGCAAGCACGACACTGCAAAAAGCTCCGCTGCCCACACCCTGCTGACAACCGCCCGCGAAATGCACGGCGCCGGAGAAAAAGCCGTCCACGAAACCGGAGACGACCTGCGCGACACCACCTTCCACGCCTATTCCCCCTATGACAGCCACGGCAATCCCACCCAAGACGGCATCAAAATGCCCCGTGTGCATGTCTATTCCGAACATGGCGGCCCCGCCTCACGCCTCAACCACAGCCCCAACGGCGTCAGCCCGATGATCGGCCAGGGCATCATCAACCTGTCCTACGCCACCACGAAAGCCGGCACCGAGCCTGACGGCCTCGAAGGCCTCCAGATGAAAACCAAAACACCAAAAGCCTGAAAAACACCCATTGATGGAGGCCCCGTCGCCTCCATCATCCCTCAGCCAACCCCTTCCAGCATCCTCGAAATCTCGGCCACGATCGCCGATCTGGACATCCGCTCCGGAAGTTCCAGCAACGGAACCCCCGCCTTCTCCAGCACAAGCCGCTTCACACGCATCCTGGCCTCGGCGTCGCCAGACAGATAATGCCCGCTCCCATGATACTCGATCGCCAGTCTCGGCACGCCATAACGATCAATCAGAAGAAAATCGACACGCTTGCTGTTATAGGAATTGAACGCGGCCTTCCCTTCCAGCCCGTCAGGATCATAAACCGCCGTCCTGATGAAACTGCCCATCCCAACCTCGAACCCTATCCGCCAGTCGGAATGATACCGGTCGGTCCACTGGTTGAGCGCATACAGAACCTGAGCCGCCTCCTTGTTGACGGGCGGCACCGCCCTCAACGCACATCGCCCGACAAACCGAAGCTGGTTGCCCGCATCGGACAGGTCGTTCTCCTCCCGATACCGCCGGCGCCGCTCGGCCTCGGCCCGCTCCGCCGCAACGCGCTTCTCCCCCAGCGCCCGCTCGCCCGCAAGGCGCGCCTCAAGCGCCTCCCGCTCGCGTTCAACCGCCGAAAGATACCGCGCCCCCACCCGCCTCCTGAAAAACACACCTCCCCCGAACCCGATCGCCAGAACGATCATCAGATTTTCAAAAGTCAAACCCGTCCAGTCTCCCTTATCCGCGCCATTCCCTACCCGCGATCCTCCCCCGAAAGCGCCCGCCGCGTCCGATCCAGCTCCTCCGCATATCGCCGCAACGTGTGCTGCTCCGTCAGAATCCCCACCACATTGCGCGTCTCCCGATCCTCCACCACCACCAGCGCATCCGCCTCGGCCTGCCCGAACAGCGCCACCGCCTCCCGCGCATTCATCCCCGGCGTCAGCATCACATCCCGATAATGCGCCAGACTCCCCACCGGGTCCGCATCACCCGGCCCCGCCCCATGCAGCTCCGCAATCAGCAAAATCCCCGCATACCGCCCCGCACCATCCACCAGAACGATCCGCTGCCCGGACCCCAGCGGAAACAACGCCCGCGCCTGCCCAACGCTCGTCCCCACATCCATCGTCCGCGCCTCGGGCCGCATCATCCGCTGCACACTCAAGGACCGCATCCATCCCACATCCACCGCGGACCGGATCGATTCACCCCGCAAATGAAACCGCCACGTCGCAAACGAATACCCGAACAGACGCCGCACCGTCAGCAAAGACAGGACAGACGCAATCAGAACCGCCATCGTCAGCCGCACATCCCCCGTCAGCTCCAGCGTCAGCACCACCATCGTCATCGGCGAACCGATCACCGCAACCGCAACCGCCCCCATCCCCACCAACGCACACGAAACCGGCGAAAGCGTCACAAGCCCCAGCCACGCCATCCCGTCCCCGAACAGAGACCCCGTCAAAACCCCCAGATACAGGGACGCGAAAAACAATCCCCCCCGAAAACCGGACCCGATCGAAACACAGGACGCCACAGCCTTCAGCAACAACAGCTCGAACGCCCGGCGCGGCACCAGATCCCCATCGAACACGATCCGCATCGCCATATGCCCCGCCGAAAGCGCGGACGGGCTGATCAGCCCGATCCCCCCGATGATTACCCCCCCCAGCATCGGCCGCACATAGCCCGGAACCGGCAACCGCCGGAAAACCCCCTCCGTCACCGTCACGCAATACATGATGCCGATCGCCACCAGCGCCGCCCCAACCCCCAGCGCCGCCACCGGCGCCAAAGCCTGCAACGTCAGAGGATCTCCCACCGGCAACACAACGGCAGGCGGAACGCCGCCCAGAAACCGCGTCACCCCGATCGCCGAAACCGTCGCAATCGCCACCGGCGCCAGATTCACCAGCGAATACGTCCCCAATACCAGCTCGAACGCATAAAACGCCCCCGTCACCGGCGCATCGAACGCCGCCCCGATCGCCCCACCCGCACCACACCCCACCAGAATCCGCAAATCCTCCCGCCGCACCCGAAACACACCCCCCAGCCACGATCCCAACGCGGAGGACATCTGCGTAAACCCCGCCTCCAGCCCGACGGACGCCCCCACACTGTTGGAAATCACCGTCTGAACCGCCACGATCACACTGTCCCGAACCGACATGCGTCCCCCATGCAGCGCATTCGCCTCGATCGGATCGACCGGCTGCCGCGTCATCCACCGCGCCACGACCAACCCGAACAGCCCCAGCCCTAGCCCCCCCACCGTCGGCACGATCATCATCCGGCGCGGCTCGATCCACGCCAGCCCCGAAAGGCGCCCGTCATTATAAAGCGCAAACAAAACCCGATGCGCCCACAACGTCCCCCGCGTCATCGCCGTCACGCACAGCCCGGCCAGAACCCCCACGACCGCCGCCAGCAACGCCAGCCACAATTCGTCCGCCCGCACCAGCGCCCGCAACCGACGCGGCGCGTGGAATCGCCATACCCTGCCCGAACCCCCACCGGCAGCGACACCGGCAGCCCGCCCGAAAACCGAATCCAAAAGCGGAGACGCACCCACAGACAGGCTCCTTTGCCAGTTCCCAACAGCCACACTCCGTCTTATGTCAGCCTATCAGGAAAACCTCCACACACCGTCGCGCGACACCAGAGAATTCAACAGGAGACTTCACCCCCGTGCTGCTGAACACCATCGCTCGTGGGCCAGATACCCCCCCGGACCAGCCCACCCCGGACCAGCCCACCGTCGTCTTCCTGCACGGCCTGTTCGGTCGCGCCCGCAACCTCGGCTTCCTTCAGCGCCAGGTCGCCAGAACGCGCCAAACCCTCGCGCTGGACCTGCGCAGCCACGGCGAAAGCCCCCACGCCCCGCTGGACTACCCGGCCATGGCGCAGGACGTGATGGAAACCCTCGCCCACCACAACGCCCTTCCCGCCATCCTCATCGGCCACTCGATGGGCGGCAAGACCGCCATGATCGCCGCACTCTCACACCCCGAACAGATCACAGGCCTCCTGATCGCGGACATGGCCCCCGCCCGCACCGGCCACGGACAGTCAGACTTCGCACAGGACATGCTCCGCATCGCCTTCCCCCAAAGCCTGACCCGTCCTCAAGCCATGTCCCTCCTCGCGGAACAGACCGAAAGCCGCCCCATCCAGGATCTCATGCTCCAGAACATCCGCCTGGGCGAAACCCCCGGCTGGAACATCGGAATGGCGGAAATCGTCAACGCCATCTCCATCATCGAAAACTGGCCGTATGTCCCCGAAGGCCACACCTATCCCGGCCCCACCTGCTTCGTCCGCGGCGAACACTCCCCCTACGTCCGCCCGGAACACGAACCCGTCATGCGCGCCCTCTTCCCCAACGCCCAATTCCACACCGTCGAAAACGCCGGGCACTGGCTCCACGTCGAAAACCCGCCCCGCTTCACTGAAATTATGCTCGATTTCCTCAAAACCGTTTGAAAGACCCCCTCATGGCCAAACCCATCCACACCATGCTCCGCGTCCTGAACGAAGACCGCTCGGTCGATTTCTACCGCACCGCCCTCGGCCTCGAAATCAACGAACGCCTCGCCTTCGACAGCTTCACCCTCCTCTACCTCGCCAACCCCGAAAGCCCCTTCGAACTCGAACTCACCGTCAATCACGGCCGCACCGACCCTTACGAAACCGGCACCGGCTACGGCCACCTCGCCGTCAGCGTCCCCGATCTTGATGCCGAACACACCCGCCTCACCGAAGCCGGCCTCACCCCCGAACCCATCAAGGAGTTCCACCATAACGAAACCCTCCTCGCCCGCTTCTTCTTCCTGACGGACCCGGACGGCTACCGCATCGAAGTCCTCCAGCGCCACGGCCGCTTCCAGTAAACATCACTCAGGTCAAACGCTGCCTGGGTCGGACGCTGCTCAACTCCACCGCGCCCAGCGCCGCATCGCCCCGGCCCCCTTGCTCGCCACCCGCTGCAACAGAACCGAAACCGCGCGCGGGTCACGCAGATCCAGCCGGGCGACATGGCGCCACAGGATCACAAACGCACCACCCCGCCGCTGCCAGCGTTTCTCCCGCCGCGCACGCGCCGTCTGACGGGACACACCGCCATCCGCCCGATGCGCCGATGCCAGACGCACCGGCGGAAGTTCAAAAATCAGCACCCATGCGGCGCGCGGCCGCACCGACAGATTCGGCCCCGCCCCATGCAGAGTCCGCCCGCCATGCACCGTACATCCGCCCGCCGGCAAAGGGCATTCCACGGCGGATGCAGGATCGAACGCCCCGATGCACTCGATCGCATGAACCTTCTCGTTGCCACCCAGCGGCCGATGCGGCAACACACCGGAACGGTGCGATCCGGGAACGAACCGCATGCACCCATTCTCAGTATCGGTCGGCTGAAGCGCCAGCCAGATGCTGATCTCCCGATACTCGAACGCAGGATCGCGAAACCCCTGATCCTGATGCCACGGCGTTCCCGGCCCGATCATCGGTTTTTTCAAAAGCGCATGATCGCTGGAAAATCGCGCCTGCGGGCCAAGCAGTTCACGGGCCAAAGCCTGCGCCCTCAGAAAAAACCCGGTTCTGAGCAACTCGGGAGCAAATGTGCTGGGATGAATGATCTGCGGAAACGCGAGCGCATTGTTCTCATCGTCCTCCCCCGTCAGATCGAACTGATACCCCCGGTCAAAACCCGTTCGGGCAGCCCACATCGCCTCCAGCCTGCCACGAATGAACGCAACATCCCGCGCATCGGCAAAAGACGGCAACCGCGCATAACCATGCTCGGCAAAAAAACCCGGCACATCTCCGGACGCAGGTTCATGGTCGTCCATCCGTGCCACCGGCATGGTCCCAACAGCGCTCTCAGACATGCAGATCTCCACGATGCCTTCAGAAGAACGGCACCAGAAACGTTACCATAGCGGACCATCCGGCATCGCCGCCACCGCCTGTCCGAGTCATCTCACCACATTTCTTCCGCAGCCAGACTGTTAAAAAGCGATTGTCTGGCCGTTATAAATCATCAGACAGTACCGCGGATGCTACCCGCCCTCCCCGGAAGACAGCCGGGCAGCTCCCTTGACACATCCTATCGCGCCCCCACCATCGGCATGACCTGCACAGCATGCAAAACCGCATCCCCCCCCGTCGCGAACGCCGCCACCCCCTGGCTCGCCGCCGAGGGAAAGATCTGCGCACTCAACACACTCTGCCCAACCCCACCGAAAACCTCGACGGACGATCGGTCCAGCAAGACCCGGAACCGCACATGCCCATCCGCATCAGGCCGCAGGGGCGCCGTATAAACCCCGGCAAACCCCGCATTGAACCCCACCTGGCCAGAACGCTCCCGATCAATGAACAAACTCGCGGTCCGCATGTCATACCCAACCCGCGTCTGCTCGCCATTCGCCCCGACACGCAACAGAATCCCGAACTGCTCCGCGGTGCGCGGCACAAAATCCATCCACGCATGCAACGCATCGCCAAAGGCATTCCCGACGACCGGACGCGAAACCCCAACCACATCATCGTCAGACCTCGCCACACGAAACGGCTTCCCATACAGTATGGGAAGATCGTCAACCGGCGCCTGCACCAGCCGCACCGCACCCTCCAGCGTCCGCAACCCGAACCGCCGCGGAATGCTATACTGCCCCCGCCACGGGCTGGTCGGAATCTGCTGCCCGTAATTCCAGTTGTTCATCCACCCGATCGCAACGCGATAGCTGTCCGGCAGCCCGTTCCACGTCACCGCCGCATAAAAATCCGGCCCGTAATCAACCCAGTTCGCCTCCTGCTTCGTCTGATCCGAAAATACCAGATTCCCCACGAACAGATGCCCCCAGCCCGTATCTCCCGTATTGGCATCCACAATCTCGATCTGCGCCTGCCGCCCCATCAACCCGCGCACATCCCACGAACGCCACGAAACCGCCCCAAGCCCATTGCCTGTCGTACTCGCCACAACCTTGCCATCCACCAGCAGATTGATCGCCGTCTCCGTATCCGCCGCCCCATGCCAGGTCAAAGGATCATAAGGATGATACCCCCCGCCAATCTGAAAATTGACATAAGAATGCGAAATCGTAAAAACAGGTGACGTCAGAATACCCTTCGCCGAATCTCCTCCCAGAAACGTATCGATAAACCGGGATGCGGAAGATCCATCCAGCGTCTCCCCAACCGGCCCCGCCCCCACAAACGCGCCGCTCGTCCCCCACCCGGCCTGCGCATAACTCGAAACCGCACCGAGATCGAGCACCGGCACACTCCCGCCTGGCACGGAAATATCATAAACGGAATCCGAATCAGCAATAAACCGCGTCCCGTCAAACTGCCCCACGAAATACTGATCCGCCGATCCCGCCGTATACCCCCCGGGATTAATCCCGATCATCATCACCCATTTCGTCGGTCCCACCCCATCCACCCGCAGCGGAAACAGATCCGGGCACTCCCACGCCCCGAAAACCGCATTGAACGGTCCAAAGCTGCTCATATACGTCCAGTTCTTCAAATTCTTTGAAGAATAAAGAACAACTTTCTTTACATTGGACAATACCGCCGCCATCACCCACTTCCGCTCCGGTGCGTACCAGAACACCTTGGGATCACGAAACGCCTGAAACTGATCGGAATACGGCGCCGGTGGAGACACAATCACCGGATTGCCCGCATATTGCGTCCAGGTCAGCCCATCGTCCAGACTATACGCCAAAGACTGCGCCTGCGTCCCTGCCCGGATCGGAACCCCATTCGGCAGAACCTGATCCACCGTGTAATTGTCGGCATAGATCGCAACCAGAGGCACACGACCACCCCGTCCGAACCCGCTCGTATTCCCCACATCCGCCACCGCACTGCCGGAAAAGATCAGATCCGTCGGCACCCCCTGCGCATTCCGAACATACGGAATCGCCAGTGGCAGCTGCGCCCAATGCAGCAGATCCACCCCCACCGCATGACCCCAGGACTGATTATCCGCCACACTTCCCAACGGATTATACTGAAAGAACATCTGAAACCGCCCGTTCTCATACAGCAGGCCGTTCGGATCGTTCATCCAGTTCATCTTCGGCGTGAAATGATACTGTGGCCGAAATTCCGGCGTCGGTGGCCCATCCGCCGCCACCCCCGCAAGCGGCATCCACGAAGCCGCCAGCAAAAACAGAGAAAACCCTTTCCGGATAACGAAATTTTTCATCATGCAAATCCCGCCCTCGCACAGGGAGGCGGAACGGTTCGCACCTGAACGAGCAACGGACCGGACGCTAGGCCCAATCAGCCACCCTGTATATTACCAGAAGTTAATTTTCTGCACATTCAGCCACACTTCCCGCAATCGTGAACACACCCGAGATCCGTATTCCTGCCGCCCAAATCATGAAACTCCATCAAAAAAGCACACCTCCTCACCCCGTCAGAGGGTTTCCGTCACCCTTCTTCCCTTCCTCGGAAACCCGCCACAAATACCACGCCAGAGCAGACCGATACGGCGCGAAAACCGCCGTCTCCAGCCCCAGAGCCTTGGGCTTCGGCGCCACCTCCAGCCCCTTCACGCGCCGCCACCCCTCCCGAACCCCGAAATCGTCAACCGGCATCACATCCCGCCGCCCCAGCGTGAAAATCAGTAGCATCTCCACCGTCCACCGCCCGATCCCCCGCAACGTCACCAGACGCGCGATCAATGCCTCATCCGACATCCCTTCCGACTCGGCCCGGCTCGGCACCACCCCCTCCAGCCGCGCCCGCGCCACCCCCTGCATCGCCACGATCTTGGACCCCGAAAGCCCACACCCCCGCAACGCCTCGAACGAATGCCCCAGCAACTGCTCCGGCTCCGGAATCGCCTCCCCCGTCAACGCACACAGCCGCCCGAAAATCGCCCGCGCCGCCTTCCCATGCAACTGCTGCCCCGCGATCGCCCGCAACAACGCCCCATACGGCTCCAGCCCGTCATCCCCCCGCAACCGGCACGCCCCCACCCGCTCCACAGCCGCCAGAACATCCGGATCGGCCGCGAACACATGCCGCATCCCGGCCTCATCCGTCGCCCCCAGCAATTCTTTCACCATGTTTACAAAAGCCTCCCTTGCGTTTTCCAGCCAATCGCCCGCATATGGCACATCATAACACCACGCGCCCAAGGACCACCCGCCCGGCACCCAACAATGCGCGAATCCTAACCGTGACCGCAGGCGAGAGCGACCCACCTTTGCCGACCCCTCCAGTGCCGCCCTCCACAGAGCTTTCATGACGGCAATCCGCAAGGCCCGGCCGCAACGCCGCGAACCCCTCCTGTTCGCCCCCACGCCCAAACCCACGCGCACGCCCCCCGCCATGCCCACAGGCCCCGAACGCCTGCTCGCCGGCGGCTTCGTCCCCGCCCCCCCGCGCTACAAACGCCTCCATAGCGTCATGTCCGGCATGATCCGCCCACAGATCATGGAAGATCAGGGCATCACCGGCCTCCTCGCCCTCTCCACCGCCCTCCATATCATCCTGCTCACCTTCCTGCTCTGGGAAAGCGCCCGCGCGCCCCACGGCACCCCGATGGGCGAACAGGCCCAGCCCGTCGAAATGATGTTCGACGCCCCCCCCTCCAAAAGCGGCATGCAAGGCCCACGCTCCAAGGATCAGGGCGGCGGCAGCAACGCCCCCAAACAATCGCAGGCCACCCAGTCCCAGGATCAGGCCCAGTCCGATTCCACCCCCACACCTGCCGCCCCCACGCCCGAAACCCCGGCCTCCCCCCCCGTCCCGCAAGCCCCCGCGGCCGACCTCCCGACGCCCACGCCAACCCCGGCCCCGCCCAATCCCGCCACAGCCCCCTCCGGCCACAGCAGCCAGCCCTCACCCCACGCCCATCACAGCAGCCACCGCCACGCCAGCGCCCAGAGCAGCAACCCCTTCGCAAACATGATGGACCTGTCGTTCGACCAGAACCCCGGCCCGCGCCGCACCCGCCACGGCCGATACGGCGGCTCCGGCGGCCCGATCGACATGTCCGTCGGCCCCCTCGTCAAGAACGGCCAGATCAACGCGCCCTACATGACGCGCAACTCCATCCACGGCGTCAGCGAAGACTACAGCGGCGAACTCGACCGCTGGATCCGCGCCCACATGTACTACCCGGAAGACGCCGCACAAAACGGCGAGGAAGGCCCCTCCTCCGTCCACGTCGTGCTGGACCGCAGCGGCCACGTCCGCTCCGTCCGCATCACCGGCCAGTCCGGCTCCTATTCGCTCGACGCCGCCACCAGCGGCATGTTCCGCGGCGCCACCCTCCCCCCCGTCCCTCCGGACATGAGCGGCGACCATTTCGACATCGACCTCACCATCAACTACATTCTGATCCGCCGGTAGTTGCCCCGGCCACCTCTCGCCCATACCGGCCCGTTCGCACGCTCAGGCAACAGATTTTTTCGGCGGTGATGATTAAGATACCGCCATTCTGTCATGATCGACATATTCTACCACCAGACCGTCTGGATGCCGGAACCGCGTCTTGCGACCGACAGGCGTAATCTGGACAGGTTCGAGCTGTTCCGCACCAGCTTCCGCCAGCGTCCCCAGAATGTTCTCCAGACGATCGACCTTAATGGTCAGACAGGTAGCCTCAAAAGGTCCACGCGCCTCTTTCGTTCCCGCAATAATTAGAATGGAGAGATGGGGAGAGGATACAGCGGCAAGCTGCAATCCGGTCTGAGGATAGCTGAAACGCAAGCTCTCCAGCCCGTTCAGGGTGGCCTCATAAAACGCAACCGTCGCATCGAGCGCCGCAGGCTCCACGAAAATGCGTGTATAGGTCTCAAGGATCATCGTGCTTTCCCCGGAAGAGATGTGTCCTGCATGAAGACACACCCACCGCGCTCATAACATTTTCAGACACCATAAACGGCAGTCCAGAATAAGCTGGTCATGATAGTCAAAACACCATCGACCCGCCATATCGAGGCTGACATTTACAATCTCAGAACAAAATCGTCACTTTCTCTTTGGAACATCCAGCAATCTCAACAAGCTTCTTCGAAGTCTGGACTATAGCGTTGCATCACGGCGTCCATGCTGATCCTTCCCCCTCAAACCACCCCCACAGCCGCTCCTCCACCTCCCGGCCCACCCATACTCCCCGCCAAACCATGCCAAGAAACCCCCGCCGCTCTATCCGTCCCGATCGGACCACCCGCAACCCCGATGAACCCGACGCCACATCCGCACCCTGGCACTCTGGCACTCTGGCACTCTGGCACTCTGGCACTCTGGCACTCTGGCAGAACACAAACCACCAGAACCAACCCGAAAACACGCGCCATGAACAATCCTTCATGAGAACACCCCTGACCCACCCCAATCCTGTTCATCCCCTCACTTGACGCCCCCGCCCATCCCCCGCACCCTCACACCGCAATGTCCTCCTTCCGCTTCCTGCACGCCGCCGATATCCACCTCGACAGCCCCCTGCGCGGCCTCTCCCGCTACGACGGCCTCCCGCATGAGGACATCCGCCGCGCCACCCGCACGGCGCTCGACACCCTCGTCACCACCGCCATCACCCAGAACGTCGATTTCCTCATCATCGCCGGAGACCTCTATGACGGAGACTGGCAGGACGCCTCTACCGGCCTCGTCATGGCCCGCGCCCTCGGCCGCCTGATCGACGCCGGAATCCCCGTCTTCATCCTGCGCGGCAACCACGACGCCGCCTCCGTCATCCTCAAAAACCTCCCCCTCCCCCCACAAATCACCCTCTTCGGCAGCAAAAAGGCCGAAACACACCGCCTCCCCCAACTCGGCGTCTCCCTCCACGGCCACAGCTTCGAAAACCGCCACGTCCCGCACGACCTCACGGCTGACTACCCCGCCCCAACCCCCGGCGATTTCAACATAGGCGTGCTGCACACCTCCCTCGGCGGCTACGAAGGTCACGAACCCTACGCCCCCACCTCCCCCGAAGCCCTCATCGCAAAACACTACGATTACTGGGCACTCGGCCACATCCATGAACGCGCCGAACTCCACCAGCACCCCCATATCGTCTATCCCGGCGTCCTCCAGGGCCGACACATACGCGAAACCGGCCCCAAGGGCGCCACCCTCGTCACCGTCGAAAACCACCGCGTCACCCACCTCGAACACCTCCCCTGCGACACCATCCGCTGGGCCAGAACCACCACGGACTGCACCGCCCTCACCACGCAGGACGAACTCCACGCCGCCATCCGCCAAACCCTCACCCAAACCACCACACAGGCGGACGGCCGCTTCCTCATCATCCGCCTCACCCTCACCGGCGCCACCCCCCTCCACGGCACCCTCCTCGCCCATCAGGCAACCCTGCGGGAAGAAATCCGCCAGATCGCCGCCATGATCCCCGGAACCCCCGGCATCGAAAAAATCATCCTCGACACCACCACCCCCAAAGCCGCCCGCCCGATCGAGGACGATCTCACCCAAACCCTCGCGGACGCCCTGAACGACCCCGCCCTCCTCACCCTGCTCGAAGCCCACCTCGCCTCCTTCGCCAACACCCTCCCCCCGGAAACACAGGACACCAATACACAAACCCCCCTCGCCCTGGCCCGAACCGGCAACTGGCAAGCCCTCCTCGCCCAGGCGGCGGACGCCCTCCACGCCCGCCTCAACGAAGGCCGACCCTGATGCGCTTCTCCCACCTCCACCTCCGGCGCTACGGCAGCTTCGAAAACCACACCCTCAGCTTCCCCCACACCGGCTCGGACCTGCATATCATCCACGGCCATAACGAAGCCGGAAAATCCACCACAAAATCCGCCATCACGGACCTGCTCTTCGGCTTTCCCCCCCGCAAGACACAGGACTGGCAGTTCGACGCCGCCACCCTGCGCGTCGGCGCCACCCTCACCCATGAAGGCACCGCCCTCACCGCCTTCCGCAAACGCGGCAAACCCGGCAACACCCTCTGCACCGAAGACGATGCCGCGCTGGACGAAACCCGCCTCCTCACCTGGCTCCAGGGCCTCACCCGCGAAACCTTCCTCACCTCCTGGTGCCTCGACCACACCCAGCTCCGCGCCGGCGGAAAGGCCATGGTCGAAATGGAAGACGATTTCGGCCAGCAACTCCTCGCCGCAGGCTCCGGCCTTACCGAAATCCGCCACATCCGGGACACGCTGAACACCGAGGCGGATACCATCCACACCCCGAACCGAAACGTCCGCTCCAAACCCTACAACCGCGCCAGAACGGCCCTCACCGAAGCCCGGCAGGCCCTGAAAGACGCCACCCTCAAACCCCAGCACTGGCTACAGGCCCAGAAACACGAGGCCGAACTCGCCGAAACCCTACAGGCCCTTCAGCAACAGGCCACCACGCTGGACGCCGAATACGCCCGCCTCGAACGCACCCGGCGCCTCCTCACCCGCGTTCACACCTGGCAAACCCTCACCGCAACCTTCGATCCCACCGCAAAACCCACCCTCACTCCGGAAGACGAAGCCCGCTTCGCCGAAACCGAACGCACCCTCCACACCACACAGGACACGCTGGACCGCCTCACCCGCGAACAGGACGCCCTCCGCCTCCAGCGCGACGCCACCCCGCAGGACCCCGCCATCCTCGCCCACGCCGAAACCCTCGAAGCCCTGCGCGACGACCGCCTCTCCATCCGCTCCGCCCGCGCCAGACTTCCGGAACACGAAGCCGCCCTCACACAGGAACAGGCGCGCCACACCACCCTCCTGGCCGATCTCGGCCTCCCCCCCGATCACCCCCTCCCCCGCAAGCCGGACATCGCCCACCTCCAAGCCCTCACCCAAACCCTCCACGCCGCCACCGCCCAACGCCGAAGCGCCGAAACCGCCCGCCTCGCCGCCATCGCACAGGTGGAAGACGCCCGACGCGCCCTCCCCACACACACCCCCACCGAACCGGACGCCCTCCGCCTCGCCCTCCGCCAGACCGCCACCCACGAAACCCTCGAAGCAGACGTCACCCGCCTCACCCACGCCCTCGTTACCACAACCCGAACCGCCGCCGCGCACCTCGAAACCCTCGCCCTCCCCGACGAAGCCGCCCTCGCCACCACAACTCCCCCTCCGGACGATCTCACGGCGGACTACCGCACTCGCTGGACCCAGTCCGAACACACCCTGCAAGACGCCACTGCCGCACACGCCCGCACTGACGCCGAACACGCCCGCCTCGTCCTGATCCGGGACCAGCACGCCCAGGCCATCCGAATCGTCACCCCGCAGAATCTCCTCACCGCCCGCCAGACGCGGGATGCCCTCCTCACAACCCTCCACGCCAGCCCCACCGCCAGAACATTCGAAGCCCTCGCCACCAGCATCCACCACGCCGATACTCTCGCGGACCAACGCTTCGACCAGGCCGAAGCCGCCACCCAACACCTCATCGCCTCACAACAGGCCGAACAGGCCGCCCTCGCCCTCACACACGCCGCCAAAACCCTCGACGCCGCCCGCCACACGCGCCACATCCTCGAACAGAACTGGCGAACCCTCCTCGAAACCCGCGCCCTCCCCCCCACCCTCACCCCGGCGGACATCCCGGACTACCGCGCCCGTCACACCGCTGCCCAAGCCGCCCTCACCGAACGGGACCGCCTGAAGGCCGAACGCGCCATCGCCGAAACCCGCCTCGCCGAAGCCCATCACTGGCTCCAGCCCCATCTGCCGGAAAACGCCCCTCCCGGCCTCTCCGCCCGCCGCACACTCCTCGAAACCCGCCTCGCCCGATCCGAAGCCGAAACCGCGCAACTCCGCGAACACACCGCCACCATCGCCGCCGCCGAAACCCAGAAACGCACAACGGATCGAACCTGCGAAGCCGCGCGCCTCCACGAGGCCGAATGCCGCGCCATTCGTCAGGACGCCGCCCGCGCCCTGGGCCTCCCCCCCGATGACGAAGCCCGCCTCACCCTGATCGAGGACGCCCGCCACGCCGCCACGGAATGCGAACGCCTCGCCCAGACCCTCGCTAGCCACACGAACGCCATCACCCGCTTCGACACCACTCTCACCCAAACACTCGCCGCCCTGAACGACACCACCCCCTACCCCACGCCGGACGCCGCCCTCACCACCCTGCTGGATCGCCTCTCCACCGCCCGCCACAACGCCACGCGCCACACCGCCCTCACCGAACGCAATACCGCGCTGCAAGCCGACATCGCCGCCGCCGGAACCACCCTCGAAACCGCCCGCCGCACCCTCGCCCCCCTCCTGGAAAAAAGCGGAAGCCCGGATCAGCCCGCCCTGCGCGCCCGCATCGCCCATCACCAGAACTGGCGCGCCGCCATGGCCCAACGCGACAGCCTCGCCGCCGAAATCGTCGCGAACGGAGACGGCCACCCCCTCGAAACCCTCCTGCAAGACATCAGCACGGCAGACCCGGACGCCCTTGCCGCCCGAAAACAGGTTCTCACCGCCGAACGCACCACCCTCTCGGCCCGGATCACCGCCATCGCCACCGAACGCGGCGCCGCACAGAAAGACCTGCAAACCCTCCGCACCCGCGCCGAACAGGAAACCTCCGCCCTCGCCAGCGCCGAAGCCGTCGAAACCGCAAAGGCAGATCTCGTCACACAGGCCGAAGCCTATATCCTCGCCCGCGCCCAGGCCCTCATCCTGCACCACGCCATCGAAAAACGCCGCCAGAGCGCCCACCACCCCCTCCTCAACCGCGCCGGCGCCCTGTTCCGCCACCTCACCCTCGGCCGCTACGACGGCTTCACGCTGGACGAAGACAACGACACACCCATCCTCACCGGCCGAACCGCCACGGATGGCCGCCTCGTCCGCATCAGCGCCATGAGCGACGGCACCGCCGATCAGGTCTATCTCAGCCTCCGCCTCGCCGCCCTCGAACAATCGCTCGATCGCGGCCTCCATATCCCCCTGATCGCGGACGACCTGTTCATCAACTTCGACGAACCCCGCGCCCGCGCCGGGCTGGACATCCTCGCGGACTTCTCCAGACGCACCCAGACCCTGTTCTTCACCCATCACACACACCTGCACGAACCCCCCGCCACCACCCGGCACAGGCTGCCCTGACATGCCTCGACGCCCCGCCACGGCCGCATTCCTCCTCTGCCTCCTCGCGGCCTGCACCCCGCAAACCCCACCGGCCGCCTCCACACCCGCCACAACCCCCGCACCCCCGAAGGACGACGCCCCCCCCTACGCCTTCGACCCCGCCCAGGAAGCCGGCGTGGACCGCCGCTGCATCGCCCATATCATGACCTTCCCCCTGCTCACCCGCAACGGAAGCCCCGCCATCGCCGCCACCATCAACGGCATCCAGGGCGCGCTCTACCTCAACCCCAGCGAAGACATCCTCGGCGTCTACGATTCCAGCGAAATCACCTTCCCCACCACCGACACGCTGGATATGCAGACCATCGCAGACAGCATCACGGTCTACATGACCACCGTGGACACCCTGCGCATCGCCCAGGGCACCGCACACGCCGTCGATGCCATCAAACTCGGCACCATCCGCCACCAACGCATCGCCGGAAACATCCTCCCCCTCGGCTCGCTGGGCTTCGACATCATCGGCAATTACGACCTCCTGCTGGACATGCCCGCCCAGCGCGCCATGATGTTCCGCACCACCAACGCCCCCGGCTGCCCACCCCTCGCCCAATGGCTGGACAAACCCCGCTACCTCACCCCCATCCAGTACGGCGCCAACGGCTTCCGAAATCTCGTCACTGTCATGCTCAACAACCACCCCGTCGGCATGACCCTCGAACCGGGCAGCAATCTCTCCATCCTCAACAGGGACGACGCCCTTTCCACCGGCCTCACCCCCGCCGAACTCAAGGCCGGAACCGATATCCGAACCCAGGCCAGTTCCGTCCTGCTCGGCTCCCGCGTCCGCTTCACCACCGTCTCCATCGGCAACGCTCATGACGACCCGCTCGACACCAACGTCGAACACTCCCGCTACAACCTCCTCGGCCTGCGCTTCTTCAGAAACCGCAAGGTCCTGATGGCCTTCCCCGAAGCCATGCTCTATTTCACCGGCACCCACCCGGACATCGGCCCGCCGGACACCACCCGCGCCGAACCCAGCCCCATCACCTCCCGCACCGCAAACGCCACCGCCATCGAACCCGGCCTCCACCTCGCCCCAAAAGCGAACACGCCACCCCCCTCCGTCAAAGTCACGACACATTGACGATATAACCTGAAATCATCGCCACCTTTTCAGGACATTTCATCGAACACATGGCTGAACAAAGAATTTCCGGATTGATCGGGCAGCCGAAACCATCCTAATAAACAGTCACGTCCGCAGGACAACCTGTTCCAAAACCTCCTGATACTTCCCAAATGAATTTTGTAACCACCCTGTTACAGAGGCTGCTCTCGCAAATCATGCTCGTTCCTATCACAGTTATCGGCATAACCTGATACAATGTCCCCCAGACGCAAATCCGTCGCCCTGGACGACATCACCATCGATGCCGGCCCGGACGCACACTCCCCGGAACGCCTCGTCCTCCTGCTCCAGTTCGAGGGCGAAACCAGATTCCAGGTCAACGCCCAGAACGTCATCCTGCACGCCGGGCAGGCCGCGCTCGTCTTCGCCCCCGATTTCTCCATCCCGTCGGACCCGCACCACAACCGCGTGGAAATGAGCTTCTCCCGCGCCGCCCTCACGCAACGCCTCGTCACCTCCCCGGCCGAACCGATCATCACCTTCTCCCTTACCCAGACCCCCGGCAGCCTGCTCTCCGCCTTCATCGGAGAACTCAAACACCGCCACACCGACAGCGCCCCCAGCATAGACACACGCCTGTCCCACCATATGCTGGACCTGATCGCCACCATCGCCATCTCCTCCTACGCAACCCCCGGCCCCCGCACCCGCCGCCACCTGCGCCAGCAGAAAATCCGGGACTACATCCGAAGCCACCTCGCCGATCCAGACCTCACCCCACAGGGCATCGCCGCCGCACACCACATCACGCCGCGCGCCCTCTACCAGATCTTCGAAGGCCATGACGGCTCCGTCGCCGGATGGATTCTCCAGCAACGTCTCGGCCTGATCCACGCCGACCTGGCAGACCCCACCCTCGCCGCCATCAAGATCGCCGATATCGCACACCGCCACGGCTTCCGGGACGCCGCCCACTTCTCCCGCCGCTTCCGCGCCCGCTACGGCCTCTCCCCACGCGGCTACAGAACGGTCGCCCTCAAAAACTCCCCCGGAACCTGAAACAGGAACACACATACCTTCCCCCAACGCCACGCCCGGCGCACACTCGCAAGGAACCACGAACACGAAAGACACCGTGATACACGACCCCCTCGCCGGCACCCTCCGCTCCCTCCGCAACCCCAACTACCGCATCTGGGCCGGCGGCGCCCTCGTCTCCAATATCGGCACCTGGGTCCAGCGCACCGCACAGGACTGGCTGGTCCTCACCCAACTCACCCGGCACGACGCCTCCGCCCTCGGCCTCGTCATGGGCCTGCAATTCGGCCCCCAGCTCCTCCTCCTTCCCTGGACAGGCTTCGCGGCGGACCATTTCAACCAGCGCAAACTCCTCCTCGCCACACAGGCCACGATGGGCGTCCTCGCCCTCGCACTCGGCATCCTCACCCTCACAGGTCTCGTCCAGCTCTGGCACGTCTACGCCTTCGCCCTCCTGTTCGGCAGCGCCGCCGCTTTCGATGCCCCCGTCCGCCAAACCTTCGTCGCCGAACTCGTGGGCGATGAAGACCTGCACAACGCCGTCTCCCTCAACGCCACCTCCTTCAACGCAGGCCGCATGATCGGCCCCGCCATCGCCGGCACCATGATCGCCGCCATCGGCACGGGATGGGCCTTCCTCCTCAACGGCGCCTCCTTCCTCGCCGTCCTCATCTCCCTCGCCACCCTGCAAACCAGCACCCTGCGCCCCAACGCCCGCGCAACCCGCAGAAAAGGAAACTTCCTCGAAGGCTTCCAATACGCATGGAAACGGCCCGATCTCCGCGCCATCCTCATCATGCTGTTCCTGATCGGCACCTTCGGCCTCAACTTCCCGATCTTCATCTCCACGATGGCCGTCACCATCTTCCACACGGACGCCAAAGGCTACGGCCTGCTCTCCTCCATCATGGCCATCGGCACCATCGTCGGTGCCTTTCTCAGCGCCCGGCGCACAAAACCACGCTTCGAACTGCTCCTTACCGGCTCGGCCACCTTCGGCCTCGGCTGCACCCTCGCCGCCCTCGCCCCCAACTACTGGATCTTCGCCGCAACCCTCGCCCTCATCGGCATCGCCACCATCACCTTCACCAACACCACCAACAGCCTGATCCAGCTCTCGACCCCACCGGAAATGCGCGGCCGCATGATGGCCCTGCGCATCGGCGTCGCCCTCGGCGGCACCCCCATCGGCGCCCCCATCACCGGCTGGGTCGCCAATACCTGCGGCCCCCGCTGGTCCCTCGCAATAGGCGCCACCGCCGGCTTCCTCTCCGCCCTCGTCGCCCTGCTCGCCCTCTCCAGCCAGAAACCAGACTCAAGACACCGCTCTCCTGCCGAGCCGAAAACACACGAAAAATAGGCAACCAGAGTCAATATCCGTCATCAGCAGACGGCAGAAAACTACCGCCGGGACCCAACCGTCAGAAATTATAACATCGTTGAACAGTCCGGAACTTTTGTCATGTCGCACCGCTGTAGGAGCAGGTCTCCTATCTGGCAGAAAGTCCACACATCTTGGATGAAAACGCGCATCCGGCCGACCCGCCCGAACACATTCTTCGCCTTCACGAGGAAAAACTTTCCGTCGAGCGTATGTCACGCATAACAGGAGAGGTCCGGGTCTCCGTCAAAACCAGCGCCCACAAACACGTTATCAGTGAAACCCTGTCAGATAATCACGTTCAGATAGAACATGTCTCCATAGGTGAGATCACCGATGAATTACCGCAGGAACGTCGTGAAGGAGACACGACGATCATTCCTGTCGTCGAAGAAGTTATCGAAGTCAGAAAACGCTATTTCGTGCGGGAAGAAATCCACATCCGTCACGTCGTGCAACACCGCCTGCACGAGGAAGAAGTTACTCTTCGGCGGGAAGAGGCAAGCATTCGCCGCACCGTCGTTGAAAATGATGCTGATAAGCCGCCAGTCGCGGCACACCCTCAAACCGGAGATAACAGTCATGACCAGTGAAACCATTGTCGCCGTTTTCGACGACCCCTCAACGGCTGCCCGTGCCGTCGCCGCACTCGAAACAGCCGGCGTACCTCGCAACGCCATCCATCATTACGACCGGAGCGATGAAGAAGCCGGCAACAACACCAGCAATCCGGATGTCGAAACACATCATCACACAGGTTTCTGGAACTGGCTGACCGGCAGTGACACCGATCATGAACACCACGCACTCTACGATCACACAGTCAAAAGCGGCGGCACGGTCGTCACCGTGGTTTCCGACAGCAATCGCGTCGATGAAATCTCCCGTATCCTCGAGCAACACGGGCCGGTCGATCTCGAAGAACGCCACTCGCAATATCAAACCACAGGCGCCTACGGCACAGCCTATGGCACCGCTGGAGATGCGGTCAACGCAGAGACCGCTTCCCGGGCCAGTACCACGTCCGGAACCGACACCCCTGATGAGCAGGTCATCCCCCTCGCGGAAGAACAGCTCGAAGTGGGCAAACGCGATGTCGATCGCGGCACAACGCGCGTGCGTCGCTATACGGTCTCCCGCGATGCCTCAGAGCAGATCCGGTTGCGTGACGAGTCCGTCTCGGTCCTCAGACGTCCCGTCAGCGGCAATCTCGCCGTCGGTGCCGATGCGTTTACAGACCGCGAAATCAGCGCGACCGAAATCGATGAAGAAGCAGTCGTCGGCAAAAGCGCCCATGTCGTGGAAGAAGTCGTGCTGAAGAAGAGTGTCGGGCATCACGACGAAACCGTCCACGGCGACGTGCGGCGCGAAGAGATCGAAGTCACGGGACCAAAAGGCCACGACCTCGACAAAACACCCAGCTCAAAAACCTGATCTTCATGGGGATATCCGATACACAAATATCGGATATCCCCATAATATTTCATGCGCTTTGAAAACCATGCGTTAAGCACGAACCCGCATACCGCCGGGTATTTTCTGCGTCTGCCGCCAGCACAACCCGACTATCGGTCAGTCCATACAACACCGTGCAGACGGGAAGCGGCCCCCACACCGCCTCTCCAGACCGCTCAGTCAGCCTTGGAAACCGCCGTCACCAGCATCCCCGTCAGCCGCTGCGCAAACGCCGCCGCATCCGGCAACGCCTCCCCATCCTGAATCCGCGCCACATCCAGCAGAACCCGCGCATATTCCGCGACAGATTCCCCCTTACCCTGACGCACCGCCAGATCACGGATCAACGCATGGCGCGGGTTCAGCTCCAGAACCGGCGGCATCTCCGACATCGCCTGCCCGCTCCGCCGCATTAGACGCTGCATCGCCAGATCAGGCCCACCTTCGCTCGTCAGCACAACCGCGCTCCGGTCCAGCCGGGACGTCGCACGAACATCCGCCACACTCTCGCCCAAAGCCTCCTTCAGCGCCGGAATCAACGCCTCCAGATCCGCCGCCTCACCCTCCTGCTCCGGTGCGGCAAACTTCTCCAGATCGCCATGCGCCTGCCCGACAGCCTTCAGCGTCTTGTCCTGGTAGGAATGCAACCGGTCCGGCCAGAAGCTGTCCACCGGATCGGACAACAGCAGAACCTCGATCCCCCGCGCCCGGAACCCCTCCAACTGCGGAGACGCCCCCAGCGTCGCCTCGTTCTCACCCACCAGATAGTAGATGGAGTCCTGCTCCGGCTTCATCCGCCCGATATACTCATCCAGCGTCGTCCACCCCCCATTCCCTTGGCCCTCATCCCCATGCGTCGAACGGAACCGCGCGAACCCGGCCAGTTCCTGGCGATACTCGCTGTCCTCCCAGATCCCCTCCTTGATCACCGGCCCGAAATTGTCCCAGAAGCCGGCAAACCCCGTATCGGCCTCACCTTCCGCCACAGGCTTGGCCCGATTGCGGATTTCCGTCATCACACGCTTCGTCACCGCCTTGCGAATCCGCGCCAGAACCGGCGTAGACTGCAACATCTCGCGCGATACATTCAGCGGCAGATCCTCGGTATCCACCACGCCCTGAACAAACCGCAGCCACGCCGGCAGCAGATTCGCCTCATCCGTGATGAACATCCGCCGCACATGCAGATGCACCTTGCTCTCGCGGGACTGCTCCATGAAATCGAACGGACGAGACCCCGGCACGAACAGCAGCGCCGTAAACTCCGTCGTCCCCTCCGCGTGCCAGTGCAGCGTCGCATAAGGCTCGTCGAAGTTCCGGCTCACATGCCGATAGAACTCGGTGTACTGCTCCGAGGTGATCTCGGATTTCGGCTTCCGCCACAGCGCCGTGCCCTCGTTGGCCGCCTTGTCCTCGCCATCCTCATGCATCGTGATCGGCCAGGAAATATGGTCCGCCCATTTCCGCACGATGGATTTCAGGCGCCACGCATCCAGAAACTCATCCGCATCCGTCTTCACATGAAGCTGAATGTCCGTCCCCGGCACATCGCGCGTCGCCGGCGTCAGCGTGAACGCCCCCTTCCCATCGGAAGACCACCGCCACGCCTCATCCGATCCCGCTTTCCGGGACGTCACATCCACACGGTCCGCCACCATGAACGCCGCATAGAACCCAACGCCGAACTGCCCGATCAGGCTCGGCCGATCCTCCGGTTTCGCCGCATCCAGCTTCTCCCCGAACGCCCGCGTGCCGGACCGCGCGATCGTCCCCAGATTCTTCGCCAGCTCATCCCGGCTCATCCCCGCGCCATCATCGCTGATCGTCAGCAACCGCGCATCCTTGTCCGGATTGATCCGGATCTTCGCATCCGCAGGCAGCGCCACCGAAGCATCCGTCAACGCCTCGAAACGGCGCTTGTCCGTCGCATCCGCCGCGTTCGCCACCAGCTCCCGCAAAAAGATTTCCCGCTCGGAATACAGCGCATGAACAACCAGATCGAGCAGCCGCCCCACCTCGGCGCTGAACTCATGCTGCTCAGCCCCGGCATTCGGCGTTTCAACAGTCTGATCGCTCATAACGTCCTCATTCTCCACAAAAGCACCCAATGGCGCGAAACCCCAAGGATATGCGTCACGCCCCCCCGCTTTTCAATGCCTCCGGTCCAGCCAGACGGTCCAGATACGCACAGAACATATCCCCAAGCGCCTCCGCATACGCCATGATCTCCGCCTCCGTCCGCGCCACGTCCGAAAACACCTGCCCAAGCTCGCTCAACGTCGTCTCGATCACATCCGCCGCCAACGCACACACAGCCACGGAAGCCGACGGCGCCACCTCCCGCACCAGAGCCTCCATCGACCCGTCCGAAGCCGCGGCCCCACCCCCATCCTCCAGCCTGTCCCGATACAGCGGCATCGCCGCCGCCAACGCCCCCCGAACCGCCGCCTCCTCACATTCGGACCGCAAAAACACATGCACCAACATCCGCACCCGCTCCCGCGGCCCCATCGTCCCATCCCGCAGGATATCGCTCCACTGCGCGGAGGTCTCCCGCCACTCATCACTTTGCAACCGGTACAGGATCGCCGCCTTGTTCGGAAAATACTGATACAGCGACCCCACGCTGATCCCGGCCCGCTCCGCCACGCGCGCCGTCGTGAACCGCGCCGCCCCCTCCTCCGCCAAAACGCGAACAGCCGCCTCCAGAACCGCCGCAACCAACGCCTCGGATCGCGCCTGCCTCGGCTTTTTCCGCTCCGAATACAAAGGCTTATAAACATCCATCACACCATCACCCCCAATGCGAATTGTGAAACACGACGGATTATTCGTATTTTTCCACCAGACACAACCACCTCAAAGGCCACCCCATCATGACAACCCTCACCACAGCCCCCCTCGCCCCCCTGCTGGACCGCCTGTTCACCCAGGCCGAAGCCGCACGCAGCCCCGTCATGGCCGCCATGCCGCGCGAGGAACGCGAGCGCCTGCTCCGCAGCAGAACCGATTATCTCGATTTCTACAGCCGCCTCAACGATCTCTGGCTCGCTGTCTCCCCCGAAACCGGCCGCCTGCTCTACATGCTCGCCCGCTGCACGAACGCCCACACCATTGTCGAATTCGGAACCTCCTTCGGCATCTCCACCCTGCATCTCGCCGCCGCCCTGCGGGACAACGGCGGCGGCCACCTCGTCACCACCGAATTCGAACCGTCCAAAATCACCCGCGCCCGCCAGCACATCACCGAATCCGGCCTGCAAGACCTCATCGAACTCCGCGAAGGGGACGCCCTCGAAACCCTCTCCCACTCCCTCCCCGAAACGATCGACATCCTCCTGCTGGACGGCGCCAAATCCCTCTACAAGGACATCCTGACCCTCACCGAAAAACACCTCAGACCAAAAGCCCTCATCATCGCGGACAACGCGGATTTCTCCCCCGATTACCTCGCCCATGTCCGCAATACCGAAAACGGATACATCTCCGTCCCCTTCGCGGACGATATCGAACTCTCCCTGCGCCTCGCCTGAAACATCAAAACCATCATGCCCGGCACCTTCCTCCTCCCCGCACACCGCCCCGCAACGCTCGGCCTGTTCCTGTTCTTCTGCGCAGGCTTCGCGGACGGCGTCCTCATCCCCTTCTTCCCCCTCTGGGCACAAAATACAGCCCATATCCCCACCGGCATGATCGGCCTCCTCTTCGCCTGTTACGCCGGCGGCGAAATCATCGCCGCCCCCCTCATCGGCGGCATCGCGGACCGCATCGGCCGCCGCCCCACCCTCATCCTCTCCTCCTTCGGCATCGGATGCGGCTTCCTCAGCCTGTTCCTCATCCACACCACCCTCCAAACCGCCATCGCCCTCCTGTTCACAGGCCTCTGCGAATCCGTCTTCCACCCCACCATCCAGACCATCATCGCAGACATCATCCCCACCCCCCAGCAACGAAGCTGGTTCAACCTCACCCGCGTCAGCAGCAGCCTCGGGCAAATCCTCGGCCCGGCCACAGGCGCGGCCCTGGCCATCATCTTGAAGACCATAGGCACACAGACACAAGGAAATCCGTCCCATACCAGCTCATCTCGAGACTGACGCACAAGAGAGCAAAGCCGCCGCCCCCCTGAACCCACCAAAAGCCATCGGCTTTCCGGAAACCAATCAATAAACCGGGATGCAAAGGCCCGTGCCGGGTTCGGGCAGAGCCCGACCTCCCTTCAAGACGATCCCTGTCTCTCCGGGTCGGTATCACGCATCATCGAAATCCGTCCCCACGGAAACCGCTTCCCACGCCTTCATCTCCGCCGCCATGCTCTCCATCTTCACCCCCATCCGCCGATACGCATCCGATCCCAGCAAAAGATGCAACGGCGGCTCCCCAGCATCCACAACCTTCAAAATCGCCGCCGCGGCTTTCTCCGGATCGCCGATCTGCTTGCCCGACATGTCGTCCAGCCGCGCCACCGCCGCCCCCGTCGTCTCCGCATACGCATCGGACACCGCATTGCGCCGGATCGAATGCGCCGAAAGAAAATCCGTCCGGAACGCCCCCGGCGCCACCGCCGTCACCCGAATCCCGAACGCCTTCACCTCCTGCGCCAAAGACGCCGAAAGCCCCTCCATCGCAAACTTCGTCGCTCCATAAAAACCAGACCCGGCATTCGGCGCCCGCCCGGCAATGGACGTAATGTTCACCACATGCCCGCTCCCCTGCGCCCGCATATGCGGCAACGCCGCCTGAATCACCCGCGCCGCACCGAACACATTGATCTGAAACAGCCGCCCGATCTCCTCATCCGTCGCCGTCTCGATCGGCCCCAGCAGCCCATACCCGGAATTATTGACCACCACATCAAGCCGCCCCGCCCAGGCAACAGCCTCCTCCACCACCGCACGCGGCCCGTCATCCTCCAGCAGATCCAGCGCCAGAACCCTGAACCGCTCATGCGACTCCCCGAACGGCGAAACCCCATCCCGCGCCGTCCCCACCACGCGATCCCCACGCTCCAGCGCCTGCCGTGCCAAAGCCTTCCCAAATCCACGCGACACACCCGTGATAAACCAGTTCTTCATGACCACATCCCTTCAACGACAGAACGCCACCCTAGATTATCCACACCACCTGAAAGAATACCCCAAAATCCAAAAACACTTGTAAGCTGGATCACACAATCCTACCCTCGAAAACTCCAAAAATACCAGAGCCCACAAAGAAACACCTTCCCCGGAAGCAATCGCCATGACCTGCCGCCCCCGCCTCGCCGTCGATATGGACGAAGTCATCGCGGACGCCTTCTCCGCCCAGCTCGCCTGGTACTGCGCCACCCACAACTACCGCTGGACCGCCGACATGCTCGAAGACCACCACTTCAGCGATCTGGCCGACCCAGCCCACACCGCCATGATGGAAAACATGCTCCATGAAGGACAATTCTTCCGAACCCTCCCCGTCATGACAGGCGCACAGCAGGCCCTTCGGCACCTCCAGTCCCGATACGACATCTTCATCACCACCGCCGCAATGGAATACCCGGCCTCCTGCGCCGCCAAATTCGCATGGCTCCAGGAACACTTCCCCTTCATCTCCCCCCTCAACATCGTCTTCTGCGGCGATAAAAGCATCCTCGCCGCCGATTACCTTGTGGACGACAACGTCCGCCATTTCCGCAACTTCAGCGGACAGGGCATCCTTTTCTCCGCCCCCCACAACAAGACCACCAACTGGACCCCACGCGTCACCAACTGGAAAGACGCCACCACCCTCCTCGAAAACCTCCACGACACGAACGCCTGACCCATGCTCACCGGACCGGATTTCGCACGCCTCCGCGCCTTCATCGCCATCACCGAAGCCGGCAACTTCAGCCGCGCCGCCGCAACGCTCGGCCTCTCCCCGTCCGCCCTCAGCCAGACCATCCGGGACCTCGAAGCCCAGCTCGGCCTCCGCCTCCTCAACCGCACCACCCGCAGCATGTCCCTGACAGATGCCGGCACCCGCCTGCTGGACCGTATCCGCCCGGACATCACCAACCTCGACACCACCATAGCAGACCTCCGCACGATGGCCGACACCCCCTCCGGAACCCTCCGCATCCACAGCTTCCACTCCGCCGCCATCGCCTACATCGCCCCCATCCTCGGCACCTTCGCGCAAACCTACCCCAACATCCTGCTCGACATCGTCGCGGACGACACCACGACAGACCTCGTCGCAGAAGGATTCGACGCCGGCCTGCGCATCGGCGAACTCATCGCGCCAGACCTCATCGCCATCCCCATCGGCCCCGAAATCCGCCAGATCGTCGTCGCCACCCCGGATTACCTCACCCGGTATGGCATCCCCCAAACCCCGCGCGACCTCACCACACATCGCTGCATACGCTGGCGCTGGCCCGGTCACGCCACCCCCTACCGATGGGAATTCTGCGAGAACGGCCGCTGGTTCGAAGTCGCCGTCAACGGCCCCCTCATCGTCAACAGCAAGGATCTCATGCGTGAAGCCGCCCTCAACGGCGCAGGCCTCGCCATGGTCTCGGAACCCCCGGTCCGCCAGGCCATCGCCGAAGGCCGCCTGGTTCCCGTGCTGGAACGCTGGTCCGCCCCCTTCCCCGGCCATTTCCTCTGCTACCCCACCCAGCGCCAGATGGCCCCCGCCCTCCGCGCCTTCATAGACACCCTGCGCACCCACACCACCATACGGAAAAACCAGTGACCAGCCCTGAAAGAATTTCCCCGCCGCCCGAAAGCCTGATCGCTTCAACCTACCCCAACGCAACCCTGCTGGACGCCTACGCCATCCCCATTCCCGAAAACAACCAGTTACCAATCGAAATCCTGGCACAGATCACCCTCGGTCACCCGTCCCTCTGGTTCAAAACCCTCATCCGGATCAGGGACACCATCGCAACGCTCGCTCGCCTGAAAACGACACATAATATCAGGCAACACGCGCAATCCACCCTCAACGGAGCGATAGATTTCTTTCCCATTCTCAACAGGACAGATAACGAACTCATCTTCGGAGAGGATGACACCCACCTCACATTCAGGCTCTCCCTCCTGCGCCAGCCGGACAGGCTGATCGCCACCACCGTCGTCCACTGTAAAAACAGAACAGGGCGGATCTACCTCACGGTCATCCGCCCCTTCCATCACCTCGTCGTTTTCACGAAACTGAAAAACGCTTCACGCATCATCAGTTCATGAAACCATCACTCAGAGAAAAATCCCCCCCGAAACTTCGATCCGCTGCCCGTTCACCCACCGATTGTCGTCGGAGGACAATGCCGCAACCATCGGCCCGATATCCTCCGCCACGCCAACCCGTCCCAGCGCCGTCAAATCCGAAAGCTGCTTGTTCAAAGAAGCATTATCCCGAACCGCTCCACCTCCGAAATCCGTCTCGATCGCACCGGGAGCCACCGTATTGACGCGAATTCCGCGCGCACCCAACTCCTTCGCCAGATATCGCGTCAAAACCTCGACACCCCCCTTCATCATCGCATATGCCGCATAACCGGGAAACGAAAAACGCGCCAGGCCACTCGATACATTCACAACCTGCCCGCCATCCGCCAAAAGCGGCAGCAGCGTCTGCGTCAGAAAAAACACCCCTTTTAGATGCACATTCACAAGCCCATCGAAATCCGCCTCGGACGTCGTCTCGAACGGCGCATGAACCCCCGTCCCGGCATTGTTCACCAATACATCGAACCGCTCCCGCCCCCAGCCGGACAAAACACCCCGAACCTCATCCGCAAAAGCACCAAACCCGGCACTCTCGCCAACATCCAGCCGCAACGCCGCCGCCCTGCGCCCCAGCGCGGCAACCTCCTTCACCACCGCCTCCGCATCCTCCCGGCGGGACTGATAGGTAATCACCACATCATCCCCCTTCGCCGCGAAAGCCAACGCCATCGAACGCCCCAACCCCCGGCTCCCCCCCGTCACAAGCGCAACACGCCCGGCTTTGGAAGCAGACCCGCCAGATTCCATCATCAAAGTCGCCATAACAACAGTTCCCTTTTCACATCACTCCCCCCACCTTACAGATACTCCACACCCCACGCTTGCCTCCCAGCCCCGAAAACCTGCCCATTCCGCTCATTCATTTCCCCGCCGAAAGCCGCGCATGTCCCTCACCGCCCTCCTTCAGGCCGCCCGTACCTACACCACAACTCACACCGAAACCGGCGATACGATCGAAACCTCCATTCCCGGCCTCTCCCTGTTCCAGACCCAAAAAGCCGGCCTCATCGCCCACCCAATCTATCAACCCGTCCTATGCATCGTCCTCCAGGGCCAGAAAACCGTCGCCACGCAAAACCGGACGGAAACCTTCGCGGAAGGCCACTCCGTCATCGTCACCAGCGAAACCCCCGTCACCAGCCACATCACCCACGCCCCCTATCTCGCCCTCACCCTTCAGTTCGACATGCCTCTCCTGCGCGACATCAGCGCCGCCCTCCCCCACCCCATCCCCCGATCCACCCAATCCCTCTTCCTCAACACCCCCATAGAAACAACCATCCTCGACTGCGCCACCCGCCTCTTCCGCCTGACGGAACACCCGGACGCCATTCCCATCCTCCACACAGCCCTCCTGCGCGAACTCTATTACTGGATCCTCTCCGGCCCCAAAGGCGCCATGCTCCAGGCCTGCCTCACCCCAAACAGCCATACCGCCCGCATCAGCAACGCCATCACCCTCATCCGCATGAACTACACCACCACCATCCCCACCGCCGATCTCGCACACGCCGCCCGCATGAGTGAATCCAGCTTCCATCGCCATTTCCGGGCCGTCACCTCCTTCTCCCCGCTCCAATACCAGAAACGCCTCCGCCTGATGGAAGCCCAGCACCTCATCCGCAACGCAGGCTATGGCGCCACGGAAGCCGCCTTCGCCGTCGGCTATGAAAGCCCCTCCCAATTCACCAGAGACTACACTCGCCTCTACAACACCTCACCAAGGGAAGACCGCAAACACACCCGCGCCGCCTGATTTTCCTCCCACCCTCTTCTATTTGTGTCGTATCATGTCAGATACCACCATCGGAGACCCCCATGAAACTCCCTCTCAACCCCGTCCTCCTGGCACTGACCATCCTTACCGGCTGCGCCACTACCGCGGATCAGATCCAACAGCGTGAGGACCATCTCCTCGCCGCCGGCTTCCAGGATCAACCCGCCAACACCCCCTCCCGCATCGCCATGCTGCATCAGCTCCCGGCCCACCGGTTCCTGCGCCGCGTCCACGGCAATACCGTGCATTTCGTCTATGCGGACCCCACCGTCTGCAACTGCCTCTACGTCGGCTCCCAAACCGCCTTCGGAAACTATCAGCAATACCGGCAACAGCAGGCCATCGCCGACGAACAGCAGGAAACCGCGATGGACTACAGCAACCCGTCATGGGACTGGGGCGGATGGGGACCGGGCTTCGGCGGTCCCGGCTTCGGATACGGCCCCGGTTTCGGCTGGTAAGGCCACCCTTACCGGAAATCCTCCCACCCCGCATCCACCAGCGCCAGTGCGTGATCATCCCGCACTGCCCGCGCCGGCGGCACCCCCTCCCTGCGCCCCTTCGGCACCGGCACAGCTCCACGCACCTCCTCATCCCCCAGCCGGAACTGCGCCACACGCTGCCGCAACGCGCCCGCCTCCCGGTCCAGCGAGGCAATCGCCGTCGTGCTCTCATCCACCATCGCCGCATTCTGCTGCGTCGTGCGGCTCATCTCACCCACAGCCATGTTGATCTCCGCAATCGCCGTGGACTGCGTCACCGCCGCCTTGGCAATCTCCCCCACAAGCCCGTTGATCTGCTCCACCTGCTCCGCAATCGCCTGCACCACATGCCCCCCTTCATCCACCAGCTTCACCCCCTCCGTCACATACCCGCCGGAGCTTGACACCAGCGCCTTGATCTCCTTCGCCCCTTCCGCCGAACGCTGCGCCAACGTCCGCACTTCCGTCGCCACCACCGCGAACCCGCGCCCAGCCTCACCAGCCCGCGCCGCCTCCACACTCGCATTCAACGCCAGCAGATTGGTCTGGAACGCAATCTCGTCAATCAGCCCGATCACCTGCGAAATCTGGGAGAAACTGCTCTCGATCTTCCCCATCGCCGTCACCGCCGCCTGCACCACCACACCCGACTTCCGCGCCCCATCCCGCGCCTCCTCGGTCACCGAAGCCGCCTTGCGCGCATTCTCCGCCGCCCCCTGAACCATCGTCGTCACATGGCCCAGCGCCGCCGCCGACTCCTCGATGCTCGCCGCCTGCTGCTCCGTCCGGCGCGACATATCCGTGGACGCCACCGCGATCTGGCTCGCCCCCGATCCGATCGCCGCCACAGCCCCCTGCACCGCGCTCATCGTCTGCTGAACACTCGCCAGCGCTGCGTTGAAATCCGCCTTCATCGCCTCGGCACGCTCCGGGAACGCCACCGTGATCCGATACGCCAGATTGCCCTCGGCCACCGCCGCCAACCCCTTGCGCAACGCATCCGTCACGGCCTGATCCTGCGCAATCTCCGCCGCCTTCTCCGCCGCGCGCCGCGCCTGCTCCCGGTCCGCCTGCTCCCGCAACGCCGCGCTCTCCGCCGCCAGCCGCCGCGCCGCCTCACCCTGATCGCGCAAGACCCGCACCGCCCGCGCCATCACGCCAATCTCATCCCCACGCTCCTGCCCCTCGACCGGCGCTTCAAGCTCCCCATCCGCCAACGTCACGACCCTCCGGTTCAACCGCATCAACGGCACCACGATCCCAACCTTCCCGACATACAGCGCCACCGCATTGCTCAGCGCGATCCCGACCACGATCGCCGCCATGCCCCACCAGATCAGCCGCAACGTCCCCACACTCAACGCCTGCGCCTGCCTCTGAATGCGCGCGCCCTGCTGATCGGCATAACGCTCCATATCATCCCGCAGCGACGTCCCGAAAACATCCGCCTGATGCAACAGCTCGACCGAACGCTTCTCGTCATTCTTCAGCCCGGCCTCGTTCGCCTGATCCGTCAACGCCCGGATCGTATCCACCCGCTGGCGGTACTCGTTCAGACGCCCGGCCTCCTCGGGGCTGGTCGTCACGGCCTTGTCCAGAAGCCCGTAAAGCACCTTCACATTGTCCTGATAATGCTCAAAGGCCTGCCGCGCCTCAACGCTCGCCCCATCGTAACTCATGACGCGATAAGACGCGTAATACAGCCGGTTCAGCCGATTGGACGCCTGCACCAGCAACACCAGCCCTGCATCGTCACGCGCAATGAACCGCGAATACTGCGCATCCGTATGCCATGCCCGATAGGACAGGACTGACGCCCCGATCAGGGACACGACCGACAACAGGGAAACGACCAGGGAAACCTTGGTCTTGATCTTGAAATTTTGAAGCATGGCGAGACCCGTCAGAACTGAAAACGTTCCGCGAACCTACACATGGGATCGTAAACGAAATCCTAAAGCAACCGCGCGAATTTCAGGAAAATCCACGTCACCGCCATCGCCAGGAAACACACCACCCCCGCGATCGTCGTCCCATACACGCCCCCCGTCAGAAACATTCCCCCCGTGTTCATCCCGAAAAATCCCGTCACGATCGTCGCCGGCAGCATCAGCATCGTCGCGGCGGACATGATGTAAAGCCGCCGGTTCGTCTCCTCCGCCTGGCTCGACCCCAGTTCGTCCTGCAAGGAACGCGCCCGGTCCTGCAATGCGATCAGATCGTCCAGCGCCGCATGAACCTGCCGCTCCGCACGGTCCCGCAGCTCATGCTCGGCCCAGTCCGGCATCTCCAGATCCTCATCGCGCAACACCCGGTCGATCGGCGTCAGAACCCGCCGCAACTCCGTCGCACGCCGCCGCACCTTCCCCACGATGCCACTCAGATGCCCCAGATCCGTCCGGCTCTCGATCAGCAGCAACGCATCCTCGGCCCGGTCCAGCTCATCGTCGAGCTGCCCCAACTGCCGCCGCACCGAATCCGTGAACTCCCGCAACGCCCGATCCACGATCCCCGCCGGACCATTCGGAATCGCCTGCGGCCTGAGGCTCCGAAACGCCGCCCCCAAGGCCGGAATCGGGTTGCGCCGCGTCGTGATCAGCAGATCCGGCAACATCGCAAACCGCCACGCACACACCGCGCGATCGTCCTCCGCCATCGCATCGTCGAACGCCGGCAACGCCCCCCAGACCAGATCGCCCTCCGCCTCCAGCATCGCGCCATACTCGGTCTCGGCCAGCATCTGGCACACCTCGTCCGGCAAACACCGCAACCCCGAAACCTGCGCCCGCGCCGCGCTATGCACCGTATCGAAATGCAGCCACGCCCACCCCGGCTCCCGCAACCCCCGCCCGGACAGGCACGCATCCACATCCTGAACCGTCAAGGGCGCAGGCTCATGCCCGATCCGCAGTCGAACCGCCCACACAAGCCCATTGGCCAGTCCATCGCCCAGCTCATGACGGCGCGCGCGCTCATCCCCTCCGACAGGCAGGGAAGACAGCGCAGGCGCACGAAACTGGCCGGAGAGGGTTTTGTCTGACATGGCCCGCCACGACGAAGGAATCCTGCTCCCTGTTTTACATGCCAACCCTCAACACACAACTCGGCCCGCCCCCGAAAGTGTGAAGCAACCGAACCCTCCGCCGCATGTTACAAAGGCTGAAAGAAGCCTCATCGCTTCCCCCTCACCACCCGAAAGCGGATCTCATGCGCAAACTGACCGGAACACTCCTCATGGGCTGCCTGCTGGCAGGCGGCATCGCACAGGCGAACGCACAGGCCAACATGCGTCCCAGCAACGATACCCCACCTACGGCGGACAAGGCCGTCCAGCAGAAGGAAGACTCCAAAACCCCGCCGCCGCTGAACACCAACAAGTCCATCCCCAACGTCAAGGCGGACCAGCCGGATCAGGCCGCCCCCACGGCTCCGCCCGCGATGGCCCCCACCGGCCAGACATCGGACAAAGTTCCCAACGAGCAGAAACCCAAGATGCATCAAAAACACATGCATCACGCCCGTCACAAGGCCAACCCGCCCGGCTAAAAACACCACCCACCCTGTTCGGCGGACGATTCCGGCTCTATAGACGGGCCGGAAATCTAACCCGAGCAGGACACGTTTCATGACAGCCACAGACTACAAGGTACAAGATATTTCCCTGGCCGGATGGGGCCGCAAGGAAATCTCCATCGCCGAAGGCGAAATGCCCGGTCTGATGGCCCTGCGCGAGGAATATGGCGCCAGCCAGCCCCTCAAGGGCGCACGCATCGCGGGCTGCCTCCACATGACCATCCAGACCGCCGTGCTGATCGAAACCCTCACAGCCCTCGGCGCCACCGTCCGCTGGTCTTCCTGCAACATCTTCTCCACGCAGGATCAGGCCGCCGCCGCCATCGCCGCCACCGGCGTTCCCGTCTTCGCCTGGAAAGGCCTGTCGGAAGAAGAGTTCTGGTGGTGCATCGAACAGACCGTCAAAGGCCCGGACGGCTGGACCCCCAACATGATCCTCGATGACGGCGGCGACCTCACCGTCCTCATGCACGACAAATACCCCGAACTCCTGAACGACGTGCGCGGCCTGTCCGAGGAAACCACCACCGGCGTCCACCGCCTCTGGGAAATGGAGCGCAAGGGCACGCTGAAGGTCCCGGCCATCAACGTGAACGACAGCGTCACCAAGTCCAAGTTCGACAACCTCTACGGTTGCCGCGAAAGCCTCGTGGACGCCATCCGACGCGGCACCGACGTCATGATGGCGGGCAAGGTCGCCGTCGTCGCGGGCTACGGCGATGTCGGCAAGGGGTCCGCCGCCTCCCTGCGCAACGCAGGCTGCCGCGTCCTCGTCACCGAAGCCGATCCGATCTGCGCCCTCCAGGCCGCCATGGAAGGCTACGAGGTCGTCACGATGGAAAACGGCGCCCCGCGCGGCGACATCTTCGTCACCTGCACCGGCAACGTGGACGTCATCACGCTGGACCACATGCGCGAGATGAAGCATCGCGCCATCGTCTGCAACATCGGCCACTTCGACAGCGAAATCCAGATCAATGCCCTGCGCAACTACAAGTGGGACAACATCAAGCCGCAGGTCGATGAAGTCGAATTCCCGGACGGCAAGCGCATCATCATCCTCTCCGAAGGCCGCCTCGTGAACCTGGGCAACGCCACGGGTCACCCCTCCTTCGTGATGTCCGCCTCCTTCACCAACCAGACCCTCGCCCAGATCGAACTCTGGACCGCCAAACCCGGCCAGTACCAGAACAAGGTCTACACCCTGCCCAAGGCCCTGGACGAAAAGGTCGCCGCCCTCCACCTCGCCAAGGTCGGCGCGGAATTGACGAAAATGTCCAAGGAACAGGCGGACTATATCGGCGTTCCTCAGAGCGGTCCGTTCAAACACGATCTCTATCGTTACTGAGCACCCGACCAACCCGGCCCGGCGCGCAAGCGTCAGGCCGGCCATGAGTACGAAACCTGCCCGAAACCACGCGGCGGCCGAACCACCGCCACCGCGCGGTATCGAGCAGGCAGAACAGGAGCCAGATTATGGGTATCTTCAGCACCATCATGTCCAAGATCTTCGGTCACGCCGAGGCCAAGACCCCTGATGCCCCCGGAACCGCAGCACCGGCAGCAGCCGCCGCCACACCCGCCCCCGCCGAAGCCGCAACCCCGGCCACCGCATCCGCTCCTGTCGACGTGGACGCCGTGCTCACCGCAATGGCGGAAAAAAACGGCCAGCCTCTCAACTGGCGCACCTCCATCGTCGATCTGCTCAAGCTCCTCGGCATGGACAGCTCCCTCGAAGCGCGCAAACAGCTCGCGGGCGAACTGCACTACACCGGCAGCACGGACGATACCGCCACGATGAACGTGTGGCTCATCAAGCAGGTCATGCAGAAACTCGCCGAAAACGGCGGCAAGGTCCCCGCAGACCTCACGCACTGACCAACTCAGGTCCGGGAGGAGCAATCTCTCCTTCCGGGCCTCCTTTCCCTCAATACCCGTACGGCCCCGGATAACTCGGATACCCGTAAGGATATGCAGGCGGATAAGCCGGCTGCCCGGAATATCCACAGGTCGTATAAGCCGGATACGGATACCCATAAACCGGCCCGCACGCCGGCGCGGCAGACTCCACGGCCGCCGCCCCGATCACAGCCCCCGTGGCCAGCCCCAGTCCAAGCCCCCATCCGCCCCAGCCCCAGCCGCCTCCCCAGCCCGGCATCCCCCAGCCATACCCGACCCA
>Ga0157365_10000036_pt1 | contig 68939 bp, 61 predicted proteins | sample AttsexASBM3_FD_111478 | JGI IMG/M metagenome (GOLD analysis project Ga0157365, IMG submission 111478) | Fungus gardens microbial communities from leaf cutter ant in Ribeirão Preto, State of São Paulo, Brazil - Atta sexdens ASBM3 | ecosystem: Host-associated > Fungi > Mycelium > Unclassified ...
AGAGGTTACCCACGCGCGCATCGACGCCAAGGTTTTTCGCCGCGTCAACCGCGTTACGCACCATGTCGAAATCCGCGATGGCCGCGAAATCGTGATCTTTGAAACGCAGACGGTTCACTTTGGAGTCGGTGCACGCGCCCATGCCGATCACCACGTCACGCAGTTTCACATCGGCACGTACCGCACCGCAGGAGCCCACGCGAATGATTTTCTTCACGCCGAAATCGGTGATCAGCTCTTTGGTGTAGATGGAGCAGGACGGAATGCCCATGCCGTGGCCCATCACGGAAATTTTGCGGCCTTTGTAGGTACCGGTAAAGCCCAGCATGCCGCGCACGTTGTTTACTTCGCGCACGTCTTCCAGGAAAGTTTCTGCAATGTGTTTAGCGCGCAGCGGGTCGCCCGGCATCAGTACGACGTCTGCGAAATCACCCATCTCGGCGTTAATATGTGGGGTTGCCATCTTATTTTCCTTTTTAATCTTTTATCTCGCCGGGTGGCGGCTACGCCTTACCCGGCCTGTATTCTGTGCTCCCTCTCACTGTGGAGAGGGTTGGGGTGAGGACATCTGGCCGCCCCCACTCCCTTTAGAACATCGCCTTGCCATATTCCATGTCAGACAGGCCAAAATATTTGGCGACGGTCTGGCCGATATCGGCAAACGTCTCGCGATGGCCGAGCGAGCCCGGTTTCACTTTCGGGCCGTAAACCAGCACCGGGATATGCTCACGGGTATGGTCGGTGCCTTTCCAGGTCGGGTCGCAGCCGTGGTCAGCGGTAAAGATGATGATGTCATCTTCGCCCACCAGCTCGAGCAGCTCCGGCAAGCGGCGGTCGAACAGCTCAAGGCCGCCCGCGTAGCCTGCGACATCGCGGCGATGGCCCCAGGAGGAGTCGAAATCCACGAAGTTGGTGAACACAATTGTGTTGTCGCCCGCTTCTTTCATCTCTTTGATGGTGGCGTCAAACAGCGCGTCCAGCCCGGTGGCTTTCACCTTTTTGGTGATGCCCATGTTGGCGTAGATATCCGCGATTTTACCGACGGAAACGACGTGACCGCCCTTCTCATCCACCAGCTTTTTCAGCACCACCGGTGACGGCGGCTCGACCGCCAGGTCGTGACGGTTGCCAGTGCGCTGGAAGTTGCCTGCTTTATCGCCGACAAACGGACGCGCGATCACGCGACCAATGTTGTAGCCGCCTTCGGTCAGCTCTTCACGCGCGATTTCGCACAGCTCATAGAGGCGGTCCAGGCCGAACGTCTCTTCGTGGCAGGCAATCTGGAACACCGAGTCGGCAGAGGTATAGAAAATCGGCTTGCCGGTTTTCATATGCTCTTCGCCCAGTTCATCCAGAATCACCGTACCGGAAGAGTGGCAGTTGCCGAGGTAGCCCGGCAGATTCGCGCGTTCCACCAGCTTGTCGAGCAGTTCCTGCGGGAAGCTGTTTTTCTCGTCGGTAAAGTAACCCCAGTCAAACAGGACCGGCACGCCAGCGATTTCCCAGTGGCCTGACGGCGTATCTTTACCGGAAGAAAGCTCATGCGCCCAGGCGTAGGCGCCGGTAATTTCCGCATTGCCGTCCATCCCGGCGGGGATAAAGCCCGTCGCGCCTTCATGCGCTTTCGCAAGGCCCAGCTTTGTCAGATTCGGCAGATGCAGCGGGCCTTTACGGCCGATGTCCGCTTCACCTTTGGCGCAGGCCTCGGCGATGTGGCCGAGCGTATCGGAGCCCACGTCGCCGAAGCGTTCCGCGTCTTCCGTCGCGCCAATACCAAAGGAGTCCAGCACCATAATAAATGCACGTTTCATATTTTCTCCGTACCTTTTGCGCTGTAAAAAAGTGATCAGATCAGTATGCCACTTATTGGCTGATTCTGCGATAGACAACCGGTGACGCTTTCGCCGCCGTATCGTCAACCTTAATGGCCGCTTTTACCGCTGCCGCCGCTTCCTGCCAGCTCGCCTCGCTCTTCGCGTGGATGATGGCAAGCGGTCGTTCGCCGTCCACCTGCTCGCCGAGGCGCGCCATATCGGTTAACCCGACGCTGTAATCAATGCTGTCGGACGCCTGACGACGACCGCCGCCCATCGACACCACCGCCATCCCGAGCGCGCGGGTGTCCATCTCGGTAATAAACCCGGAGCGGTCGGCATAGACGGCTTTGCTGAGCGTGGCGGCAGGCAGATAGCGGTCGTAGTTTTCAACAAAGTCCGCCGGGCCGTTTTGCGCGGCCACCATGCGGCCAAAAATCTCCGCCGCGCTGCCGTTATCAAGCACCCGCTGCAGTTTCGCGCGCGCCTCGGCGTCGTCTTTCGCGAGCCCGCCGGAGAGCAGCATCTCCACGCACAGCGCCATGGTGACGTCCAGCAGGCGCGGGTTGCGGTAATCGCCGGTGAGGAAGCGCACCGCTTCACGCACTTCCACCGCATTGCCTGCGCTTGAGGCCAGCACTTCATTCATGTCGGTCAGCAGCGCCGTGGTGCGCACGCCTGCGCCGTTAGCCACGCCGACAATCGCCTGCGCGAGCTCTTCAGAAAGCGCATAAGTGGGCATAAACGCCCCGCTGCCGACCTTCACGTCCATCACCAGCGCATCGAGCCCTTCGGCGAGTTTTTTCGCGAGGATCGAGGCGGTGATCAGTGGAATCGAATCGACCGTCGCCGTGATATCGCGCGTGGCGTAAAAGCGCTTATCCGCCGGCGCGAGCGAGTTGGTCTGGCCAATAATCGCGACGCCCACATTTTTAATAATGTCGCGAAAGCGATTATCGTCCGGGAAAATATCGAACCCCGGGATCGCTTCGAGTTTATCGAGCGTGCCGCCGGTATGGCCCAGTCCACGCCCGGAAATCATCGGGATATAGCCGCCGCACGCCGCCACCATTGGGCCGAGCATCAGCGACGTGACGTCGCCCACGCCGCCGGTGGAGTGTTTGTCCACGACCGGGCCATTCAGATTGAGGCTTTTCCAGTCCAGCACGGTGCCGGAATCGCGCATCGCCATCGTCAGCGAGACCCGCTCCGGCATGGTCATGTCGTGAAAGAAAATGGTCATCGCCAGCGCGGCGATCTGTCCTTCGGAAACGGTGTTGTCGCGAATGCCGTTAATAAAAAAGCGGATTTCGTCGTCGCTAAGCGCGTGGCCGTCGCGTTTTTTACGAATAATTTCCTGAGCGAGGAACACGGTAACCCCCGTGAATTAGGGTGAATAATGGCGGGCAGCGCTACGGCTTGCCCGTATTACGATCCTGTGGCCTGACAGCGATGCGCTGTCAGGCGCAGAGCGGATTAATAGCTGCTGGCGCTTTTGCCGTCGCCGTGGCCGAGCGCCTGTAACAGGCTTGCCAGCAGGCTGGAGGCGCCGAAGCGATAGTGGCGGGCATCCGCCCAGTCAGCGCCGAGCAGTTCGTCGGCAACCGCCAGGTATTTCGCTGCGTCTTCTGCGGTGCGCACGCCGCCTGCCGGTTTAAAGCCAACGGTTTTCGCCACGCCCATATCGCGGATCACTTCGAGCATAATGCGCGCGCTTTCCGGGGTCGCGTTAACAGGCACTTTACCGGTCGAGGTTTTAATGAAGTCTGCGCCAGCTTTAATAGCGATTTCAGACGCTTTGCGGATCAGCGCTTCTTCTTTCAGTTCGCCGGTTTCGATGATGACTTTCAGCAGCACGTTGGCGGCAGCGCAGGCCTCTTTACAGGCTTTCACCAGGTCAAAACCGACCTGCTCGTTGCCCGCCATCAGCGCGCGATACGGGAACACCACGTCCACTTCATCCGCGCCGTAAGCGATAGCCGCGCGGGTTTCCGCGAGCGCGATATCGATATCATCGTTGCCGTGCGGGAAGTTGGTCACGGTTGCGATACGGATATCCGGCGTGCCCTGCGCATTCAGCGTTTTGCGGGCAATCGGGATAAAGCGCGGGTAGATGCAGACGGCGGCGGTATTGCCCACCGGGGTTTTCGCCTGATGACACAATGCGATGACTTTCTCATTGGTGTCGTCGTCGTTCAGGGTGGTGAGGTCCATCAGCTGCAGCGCACGCAGGCTGCTTTTGGTTAAATCGGTCATAACTTTCTCCAACAAAAAAATGCATCTCGGATGAGAAACTCAACACGTTGGAGCGGTCGTGGTTCCATGAAGAAGAGCGGCGTCGACCGCCGTCACGCTGAGATCCGTCTCACCGCACATCATTGCCATCAATGTTAAAATTCTAACACTGACGGGCGGAATGATTTTGTGCCTTGTTTCACAAATTACAAAGTAATGGTTGCATACTTTCAGCCATTATATGTGATTAACACAACATTATGACAGTCTGAAGCGCGCGCCGGACATAAAAAAGGCTGGCGCAAGGCCAGCCTGAATGTCACAGAAAATGTGAAAATAATAACATTTCCACACAGGGCTACAGCGCCAGAAACACACCGGCGATGGTCGCGCTCATGAGGTTCGAGAGCGTGCCGGCGGCAACGGCTTTCAGTCCGAGCTGTGCGACGTCATGGCGTCGGCTGGGCGCCATGCTGCCAAGCCCGCCAATCAGGATGGCGATAGAAGAAAGGTTAGCAAATCCGCAGAGCGCGAAAGAGATAATCGCTTTGGTGTGCGCCGAGAGCACCTGCAGACCGGCGGCCGCCACGGCGGCATCGTCTTTCAGGTACTCGCCGAAATTCATGTAGGCCACGAATTCGTTGATGATGAGCTTCTGGCCGATAAACGATCCCGCCACCATCGCCTCTTCCCACGGCACGCCAATCAGCCACGCCACCGGTGAGAATACCCAGCCCAGGATCAGCTGCAATGAGAGCTCCGGATGGTTAAACCAGCCGCCGATGCCGGAGAGCATACCGTTCAGCAGGGCAATCAGCGCCACGAACGCCAGCAGCATCGCGCCGACGTTCAGCGCCAGCTGCATCCCGGCGGACGCGCCGGAGGCGGCAGCGTCCAGCACGTTCGACGGACGATCCGGATCGTGCTGCACGCGCTCAAGGTGCGGGGCATCGTTGGGCTGTTCGGTTTCCGGGATCATGATTTTCGCAAACAGCAGACCGCCGGGTGCCGCCATGAAAGAGGCGGCGATGAGGTATTCCAGCGGCACGCCCATCTGGGCATAGCCCGCCAGCACCGACCCCGCAACAGACGCCAGCCCGCCGCACATCACCGCGAAGAGTTCCGAGCGGGTCATGGTCGCGATGTAAGGGCGCACCACCAGCGGCGCTTCGGTCTGACCGACAAAAATATTGGCGGTGGCCGAAAGCGATTCGGTACGGGAGGTTTTCAGCACTTTACGCAGCGCGCCGCCAAGCAGGCGGATAACCAGCTGCATAATGCCGAGGTAATACAGCACCGCAATCAGCGAGGAGAAAAAGACGATAACCGGCAGCACGCGCAGCGCGAAGATAAACCCCCCGCCGCCGAATACCTCGAACATTTTGTCCGACACCAGGCCGCCAAACAGAAACGAAATGCCGCTATTGCCGTAAGCGATGACATTCGCCACGCCTTCGGACATCGCCAGCAGCACCTTACGGCCCGCCGGCACGTAGAGCACCAGCGCCCCGATGGCGACCTGAATCAGCCAGGCGCCCACGACGGTGCGCAGGTTTATCGCTTTACGGTTACTGGAAAGCGCGACGGCTATCGCCAGCAGCGCCAGCATTCCCACCAGCCCCATGAGTATTTGCATACAGTATCCCTGTGTAATGAGTGAATTATGAGTGTCCCGCGCGCGCAGGCGGGGCGATTTAACGACAGGGAATGAAGGTAAATCCAGACGCTTTACGCTTTTTTAAGCAACCGTGGATTTCCGGTCACATTTTGAGGCGCGGGAAGAGCGTACGGGTGTTTTCAAGAAGGGTATGGGTGATAACGTCAGGCGGCTCGGGACGTAGCTCACACAGAACATCAAACACGCCGTTGACGCGCTCGGGACGGTTTGGCTGCCCTTGCCAGCCGTTAAGCGGCATATCTGGCGCGTCGGTTTCCAGAAGCAGCGCGGAAAGCGGCAGTCGCGCCATCACGTCGCGGGTCTTCTGCGCGCGCGGGTAGGTAATGGTGCCGCCCACGCCGATGTAATAACCCAGCTCGATAAAGCGCTGCGCCTGTTGCAGACTGCCCGCGAAGCCGTGCACCACGCCGGTACAGGGCAGCGCGTGGCGCTTTAAGTGCATCGCGAGCTTATCGTGGGTGCGGCGCGAATGCAGAATGACCGGTAGTTCATAGCGCTTCGCGAGCCGCAACTGGGCGTCGAGGATAGCCTCCTGGCGTTCGAAAAGCGGGTTTTCCATGTAGAGATCGAGCCCGATTTCGCCTATCGCCACCAGTTTATCCGCCTGCCGCTGCAGATGATGCTCAAGCAGCGCCAGGCTTGCGTCATGATGGTTGCCGATAACAATCGGGTGCAGGCCGATGGCCGCCCACAGCGCCGGGTAGCGCGCGGCGAGCTCAAGCACGGTAGCAAAACGCGCCGCTTCAATCGCGGGCACGATGATGTGCTCAACGCCCGCCTCAGCGGCCTGCGCGAGGCTTTCCGCCTCCGCGCCGGTAAAAGGCGGAAAATCGAAATGGCAGTGGGTGTCGATAAAGCGCCGCGTCATGCGAGGTCCTCATCGTTAAACGTTGGGTCGTTCGCGTGCTCAGTTTTCACCAGCGGCGCGTCAAGCGCGTCGTTCGCGACCGTCGCAGGCGGCACCACGATGGTCGCCTCCGCGGCCACCGGCACCAGGATTTCAGCAGGCGCGGCCACGGCCGCTTCAGCCGGTACGGCGACAGGCACCACGGGCGGCATACGGTAGCGACGCAGCGGCGGCTTGCTGACCAGCAGCCTGCCGACGGTCGCCAGGAAATAGCGCCCGCATAGTCGGCCCAGCTTGTAATCTTCCATCAGCGCGGGCACGCGACTGCCGAGCGCCATGCTGGTGAGCGCGCGGGGCGGCGAAATTTCGAAAATGCGCAGTTTGCCGGGCGGCTTTTCGATAAATGCCTGAATCTCGCGGTAGGTGGTTTCGTGATGCTGCACCAGGTTCAGCAGCGGCTGAAGGCTGCTGTCGGTAAGCCAGCGCTCCATGCGTTTGAACCATTGCGGGGTGTAGAACGCCTGCGACGGCACGGTGCGAATGACCACAAGCGTAGTGGCGCCGAGGCGCGCCGCCTCCCGCACCGGAATGGCGTCGCTGACGCCGCCGTCGAAATAGTTCACGCCGTCGATATCGACGCCGGGGCGATAAAAACCAGGAATGGCGCTGGAGGCGCGCACGATATCAAGCCAGTTATTCTCCTGAGGCGCGAAATAGCCCGGCGAGAAGTCGTCACGGCGACAGGCGCACATATAAAACGCCTTGCCCGCGTCGAAAAGCCGCATCGCGTTGCCCATCTCAAGCGGCATGCGCGCCGCAGTCGCCTCGTTCAGCCAGTCGAGATCGATAAGATTGCCGCCGCGCACGAAGCGCACCGGGTCGAAGAAATCGCGTGAGGTGGTAAAGCGTGTAATGACGCGCCGCGCGTAACCCGGCTGGTTACAAACGTATGCCGAGAGGTTTTGCGCCCCGGCGGAGGTGCCGAGAAAGAAATCGAACGGGTTAAATTGCGCGCGCATGAATTCGTCCAGCACGCCGGCTGTAAAGATCCCGCGCTGGCCGCCCCCTTCGCAGACAATCGCCAGCTTGCCGGGACGAAACGGTTTCACTGCCAGCGGCGCTATGTTGCCCGGCGTTACGGGAATTCGTTGTCCCACCCTGCTTTCCTGTTTTTATCCGTCGCGCGCCGCGCGAACGTTACCGATGCCATAAACGAGCAAAGCCAGTCACAGGGACCGGCTTTGCCGTCTGTCGGTTATCTTTTTATCACACTACGGGCGTCGACGACCCATAAAAAGGCTAACCAGGAACAGAATAATACCGACGACGAAGACGATCTTCGCTGCGCCTGCTGCGGTACCTGCCAGGCCACCAAAGCCCAGAGCGGCCGCAATCAACGCGATAACCAGAAAGATAATGCCCCAACGAAACATAAGACTCTCCTTTACCATAGTTAATCTTTATACCGCTTCTTAATGAACGCAGCGTCCACTGGCGGTGTTATCCAGCTGTTATTGCTTACCGTTCCTCCCGGCCGTAACCGGGAGAGCGGTTTGCCTGTTACGACTTCACTTTTAAATCGTTTTTCACGCTTTTCACGCCATCAATCGCTTTCGCGATGCTTTCAGCGCGCTGAGACTGTTTTTCAGACTCTACGGTACCGGAAAGCTGCACCACACCGTCGGTGGTTTCGACTTTCACATTACGCGAAGGCACGATGTCATCCGCCAGCAGTTTCGCTTTGATTTCGCTGGTGGTGGCCGCATCACCCGCATAACCTTTCACCGACGCGTCTTTACCGTCGCGAACGTGCAGCTTGTCGCTTACAGAAGCGACGCCCTCAATGCCTTTGGCGATTTTCACCGCTTCCTCGGCCTGGGCCTGGCTTTCTACAAAGCCGCTCAGCGTCACAACGCTTTTCTCGGTTTTCACAGAGATGTCGGTGCTCTTAATCTTTTCGTCATCTACCAGCGCTGCTTTCACTTTGGCAGTGATGGCGCTGTCATCCATGAAATTACCGACTTTATTCATAGAGCTATCGATTTTTTGCCCTGCACTATCCGCAGTGGATTTGGTGCTTTCAACGGCGGAGTTTTCTGCGAACGCAGAAGAGGACGCCATGACAGAACCCAACACAACAGCCAGCAGAGTTTTTGAAATCTTAGTCTTGTTCATCGATTCATTCCTGTGGTTTGCTCAGAATTTGAGCCGCAAGCCGCCACGTCAGCGGCTTTTCCTAACAGCAGGCATTCGCGCTGCTGATGAGTTATTCGCGCCACACCGGCAAGGCATTATCAGAGGGTTAGTCAGACAGTCAGCCGTTACGTTGCGAAAACTCAGTTATTAATATGGCAATAATAACGTTTATGATGATGAATCACCGGGTTAGAAGCGCTTAACGGCATTTCATCCCGACGACAGCGTCATCACATTGTTAAATATAGATCAGGTTCGCAAAAACGCCTGGGCAGGGGCGGGAAAAATCGCCAAAACAGCTGTGAAAGCAGGAATTTAAGAACATTCCGCATCGCGGAAAAAGGGCAGAAAAGCAAGGCAGGACGCGGCTTTGCCGCGTCCTGAAGGGGATTAGTGCTCGCGCGTTTTCCGGAAGGTCACATCCGGGTAACGCTCCTGCGTCAGGTTGAGGTTGACCATGGTCGGCGCGATGTACGTCAGGTTATCGCCGCCGTCCAGCGCCAGCTGGATCTCGTTCTTACGCTTGAACTCTTCGAATTTCTTCACGTCGTCGCACTCTACCCAGCGGGCCGTCGAGACGTTGACCGATTCGTAAATCGCCTCAACGCTGTACTCGGTTTTAAGACGCGACATGACCACGTCAAACTGAAGCACACCGACCGCGCCCACAATCAGGTCGTTGTTGGAGAGCGGACGGAACACCTGCACCGCGCCCTCTTCCGAAAGCTGGACCAGCCCTTTGAGCAGCTGTTTCTGCTTGAGCGGATCTTTCAGGCGGATACGGCGGAACAGTTCCGGGGCGAAGTTCGGGATACCGGTGAACTTCATAGATTCACCCTGGGTAAAGGTGTCGCCAATCTGAATGGTGCCGTGGTTATGCAGGCCGATGATGTCGCCCGGATACGCCTCTTCAACGTGCGAACGGTCGCCCGCCATGAAGGTCAGCGCGTCGGAGATGACGACATCTTTACCGGTGCGCACCTGGCGCAGCTTCATGCCCTTTTCATATTTACCGGACACCACGCGCATAAACGCCACGCGATCGCGGTGTTTCGGGTCCATGTTGGCCTGGATCTTAAACACGAAGCCGGAGAATTTCTCCTCGCTCGCCTCGACCACGCGGCCATCGGTCTGACGCGGCATCGGCGCAGGCGCCCACTCCACAAGGCCATCCAGCATATGATCGACGCCAAAGTTACCAAGCGCGGTCCCGAAGAACACCGGCGTGATTTCGCCGCTCAAAAACAGTTCTTTGTCGAACTCGTGCGAGGCGCCTTTCACCAGTTCCAGCTCGTCGCGCAGTTGCGCAGCCAGCTCTTCGCCCACCGCCTTGTCGAGCTCCGGGTTATCGAGGCCTTTAACAATGCGCACTTCCTGAATCGTGTGGCCCTGCCCGGTCTGGTAGAGGTAGGTTTCGTCGTTATAAAGGTGGTAAACGCCTTTGAACAGTTTGCCGCAGCCAATCGGCCAGGTGATCGGCGCGCAGGCGATTCGCAGCTCGCTTTCCACTTCATCCAGCAGTTCCATCGGGTCGCGGATGTCACGGTCGAGTTTGTTCATAAAGGTCAGGATCGGCGTGTCGCGCAGACGGGTAACTTCCATCAGCTTACGGGTACGATCCTCAACGCCTTTCGCGGCGTCGATAACCATCAGGCAGCAGTCCACCGCCGTCAGCGTGCGGTAGGTATCTTCCGAGAAGTCTTCGTGGCCGGGGGTGTCCAGCAGGTTGACGAGACAATCATGGTAAGGGAACTGCATCACGGAGGTGGTAATAGAAATACCACGCTGCTTTTCCATCTCCATCCAGTCCGATTTCGCGTGCTGGCTGGAGCCGCGGCCTTTTACCGTTCCGGCGACCTGAATCGCCTGTCCGAACAGCAGCACCTTTTCGGTGATCGTCGTTTTACCGGCGTCCGGGTGCGAGATGATCGCGAAGGTGCGGCGCTTGGCCACCTCTTGCAAATAAGGAGACAACGTCATAATTAAAATCTTCTGTGTAAGCGCGCGGCCAGGCGCCACGCGGCGAGTGAGCGAAAAATGCGGCTATTTTACCCATCCGAAAGGGTCAGACAATCATTGTTTACACAGCAATTGCTCCAGTTCGCTTAATGAGGTGACCTGCCAGGTCGGGGCGATATCTTCCGGCAACGTGCGGCCGTGACTGTTCAGCCAGCAGGTGGCGAAGCCGGCGTTAATGCCGCCGAGAATATCGGACTCCGCGGTATCGCCCACCATCAGCACGCGCGAGCGGTCAGGATTGCCCATTTTCTCGAGCGCGTAGTCGAAGATTTCCGGCGCGGGTTTTGCGACGCCGACCTGTTCCGAGATAACCAGTAAGTCAAAATAATCCCGAAATCCGGTGCGCTCAAGACGGATCTGCTGGAGCGCCGTAAAGCCGTTGGTGATAATGCCAAGCTTCACTTTGCCTTTCAGCGAGTCCAGCAAAGAGGCGGCTCCCGGCAGCGGCGCGCAGATCTCCGCCATCGCGTTTAAAAACGCGCTGTTCAGATCGCCCGCCGGTACGCTCAGACGGTCAGACCAGCCCTGAAAACGCTGGTGCTGAAGCTGCAGCGCGTTAATGGCGCCGTTCTGGTAATCGACCCACAGCGGTTTATTCACGGCCTGGTAGTCGTGATAGTCCTGTTCGGTAAAGGTCACGCTGTAGTTCAGGAACATGCGCTGCAGGCCGCCAAAGGCGTCGAAAGTAAACAGCGTTTCGTCAGCGTCAAAAAGAATCCAGTCCCACTTCATTACGTCACCTTTATTCAGTATTAACCCAGCGGCAAAGCCATGATGATGGCGTCTTCGCGCCCGTCAGGCGTCGGATAATAGTTGCGGCGCACGGTCGCCTCGTTAAAGCCCAGGCTTTCATATAACGCGCGCGCCGCGTGGTTGGACGCGCGAACTTCAAGCCAGAGCGTCAGCACATCGCGCTGCTCCAGCGCCTCGATAAGATGCTCCAGCAGCGCTCGTCCCAGACCGCGGCGCTGAAACGCCGGGTCGACCGCGATATTAAACAGCGTGGCTTCATCCAGCACGACCTGGGTTATCGCGAAGGCAGCCATTACGCCGTCCACGTCGAGCCGCAGGTTCAGATAGCGCTCGCCCTGATTGCTGGCAAAGGTCTTTTCGCTCCACGGAAAGGCGTGAGCGCGCTGTTCAATCGCGAAAGCCGCCGCCAGATCAGCGGGCTGGAGTAAGGAAATCATCTTCATGCTCGCAAATTTGTTGCCAGAGATCGGCGCGCGCCGCGCCGCTGCGCTGTAGCGTTTCCAGCCCTGGCGTGACCAGCCGTGCACCAGGCAGTTCAGGCGCCGCGTCGACGCCGAGGCACCAGCTGTTGCATTGGGCGTCATGCAGCATCGCCACGCGATCAGGGGTGAGCTGCATCACCTGGTCGGCGTCGAGCGCCAGCGCGCGCAGCACATCTTTAATGAACGGCTGGCTCAGCGACGGCGGCTCGGCGGCCACCATGACCAGGCGGATATGAGAAGGCAGCACGATGGCGATTTCACCCAGCAGCGCGGCGGGGCGACGCAATACCCACTGGGTAATGCCCAGTTGCTGTAATCGCCAGTCTCGTCGGGATGTCATAGGGATGCCTGAATCAGTGCCGAAGGGGCGCAAATATAGCAAATCCGTCGAACATGCGCCAACAAACCACTATAATCGCCCCTCAAGTTTCCGAAGGAGTGTTTCATGTCTGGTTTTTCCCCGGCAAGCGAAGTTCTGCTGCGCCACAGTGATGATTTTACCGAAAGCCGCGTTCTGTTTGCCGGCGATATGCAGGATGACCTGCCTGCGCGTTTTGATACCGCGCAAAGCCGCGCGCATACGCAGCAGTTCCACCACTGGCAGGTGCTGAGCAAGCCGATGGGCGATAATGCGCGCTACGGCCTGGTGGCCGATGCCGATATCGTGGCGGACAGCGATACGCTTATCTACTACTGGCCTAAAAACAAACCCGAAGCGCAGTTCCAGCTGATGAACCTGCTGTCGCTGCTGCCCGTGGGCACCGATATTTTCGTCGTAGGCGAGAACCGCAGCGGCGTGCGCAGCGCCGAAGCGATGCTCGAAGAATACTGTCCGATGAACAAAATCGACAGCGCGCGCCGCTGCGGGCTTTATCACGGCCGTCTCGAAAAGCAGCCGACCTTCAATCCTGACGGCTGGTGGGGCGAGTATGACGTTGACGGGCTGACCATCAAAACGTTGCCTGGCGTCTTCAGCCGCGACGGGCTGGATGTCGGCAGCGATCTCCTGCTTTCCACCCTCTCGCCGCACACGAAAGGCAAAGTGCTGGATGTCGGTTGCGGGACGGGCGTGCTGGCGGCAGTGCTGGCGAGCCATTCGCCGAAAGTGCGCCTGACTCTGTGCGACGTGAGCGCGCCTGCGGTGGAAGCTAGCCGCGCGACGCTTGCCGCGAACGGCTTTGAAGGCGAGGTCATCGCCAGCAACGTGTTCTCGGAAATTAAAGGCCGCTTCGACATGATTATCTCTAACCCGCCGTTCCACGACGGCATGGAGACCAGTTTTGAAGCCGCGCAGACGCTGATCCGCAGCGCCGTGCGACACCTGAACATCGGCGGCGAGCTGCGTATCGTGGCGAACGCGTTCCTGCCGTACCCGAACGTACTGGACGAAACCTTCGGCAACCACGAAGTGCTGGCGCAGACGGGTCGCTTTAAAGTCTACCGCGCCGTGATGGGTCGCAACGCGAAGCGTTAACGGTATTCATGCGAGAAATGCCGCTTTTTGCATCATTCAGAAAAGCGGCACGAAATTAAGTATTGACGAAGTCCAGAAAACATCTAGAATGCGCCTCCGTGGTTGCAATACTTCCCGGTATTGCTGGTATGCGAAGGTGGCGGAATTGGTAGACGCGCTAGCTTCAGGTGTTAGTGTCCTCTGGACGTGGGGGTTCAAGTCCCCCCCCTCGCACCAAAGACCACGCAAGAAAGTATCGCTCGCACTGCGCGAAGGTGGCGGAATTGGTAGACGCGCTAGCTTCAGGTGTTAGTGTCCTTCGGACGTGGGGGTTCAAGTCCCCCCCCTCGCACCAATGCGATGGCGATACGATAAAAGAGACAGTGCGAAGGTGGCGGAATTGGTAGACGCGCTAGCTTCAGGTGTTAGTGTCCTTCGGACGTGGGGGTTCAAGTCCCCCCCCTCGCACCACTTCTTTTATCTCTTCTTACTCTTCAGCGTTTCCTGCATTTTCTTTCTTTCCCTGCTTTCCCGCTTCAAGGTTCCAACCTTTGCGTTAATTCAGCGCCATGTGTAAGTGCGATACGATAAGCATTAAACCGCTGGCGAAAGCGATGCATGACGGCAGCAGAACATAATGCCGCAGACGCGGATGGTAAAGCATGCCGACCGTCGTCAGTAGCGCCAGCACAATGATCACCCGCCACTGCGCCCAGCTCAGCTCATTCCACGCCAGCATCGCCACCAGCGCCCCCGGCAAAAGGACAGCCCAACCACTTTCCAGTCGTCTGTACAACATCGTTTCGCCTCTCGTATCGATAATGATAACCAATATCATATGATATAAATTCTTATTTGTCAGCGGAAATAGATTTAGCGCTGCTTTACTTTGGTTAAGAGGTAATGACATACCGGGAGGAAGGTGATAAATTGTCCGCCATGCTTAAGAAAATTCTCATTCTCAGTAACATGGCATAATAAGCCCATCTTTTATCTGGCTTTTATAAAAACCTGATAGCGCTGAATAAGTCACCAACGGATATGACTGCAAATAACTGGCGAGCTCTGACAAAACAAAAATATCAGCTCTCCCTGAAACTCTTCCTGTTTCTCAATCTGTTTTCCGCGCTGTTTAATCTCGTGGATCCGCTTTATGACTATCCGCATATTCCCTGGCCTTCTTTGGGCGTTATCGCGCTAAGCGGCGCCCTGCTGCTGCGCGCGCAAACTCGCGCGTTCAGCCTCAACGCTATCAACCTTATGGCGCTCCTGACGGGCGCGCTCTGGTCGTGGAATATCTGGCTGAAAAGCCCGTGGTGCGTTTTTCATGACGGCACCTGTCTGCTTATTACCTTACTCGGCGCGCTGTTTATCGCCGCGCTCTCTTTTATAAATATGCTGGGCGCGTTTAGCGGTTTTTGTCTGCCCATTACCGCCACGATCCTCTGGCTGGATAAAGGCCAGCATCCGGTGCTATATGCTTATACGCTGGCGCTGCCGTTAATTGGCCTGGTTATTCAGCATCTGATAGCCCGACGCAGCGATATTTTCGCGCGCCAGATGATGCAGCAGTTAATAGATGAAAAAGCGACGCTCACCGATCTGAGCATGATGGACCCGCTCACCGGCCTCTGTAACCGTCGCGGCTTTCAGAACCGCTTCGCTAACCTGCCGCCGGACGCGGGTCAGCAGTTCGTACTGCTGATGGATATCGACCATTTCAAAGCCTATAACGATCACTACGGTCATATGATGGGCGACCAGGCGCTGACGCGCGTGTCGGCGGCGATCCGTGATTCGGTTCGCTCGCGGGATATTGTCACCCGCTACGGCGGCGAGGAGTTTATGGTGCTGCTCACCCACGCCGATGAGCAGAGCGCGCGGCGGACGGCCGAGCGCATCCGCCAGCGGGTTTACGATCTGCGTATTGCGCATATCTTCAATGAAAGCGTGGCGACCAACGTGACGCTGAGCATTGGCATCGCCCCGCTGGAGAATGGCGACATCGACGACGCGCTGCGCCGCGCCGATGAGGCGCTATACGCCGCTAAAAACAAAGGCCGCAATCACATTCTGTATTACGAGGCCCGGCGCGCCGCCTGACGCCTGACGCCTGACGCCTCCGCCAGTCTGCCCGACGCGCCGGTTTTGTGGTCAAACCGCTTGCTATCGTTTCCACCTATAGTTAGGATTGGCAATCATTATCATTTAGATTTGCTATTCAGACTACGCTATGGCTTATCGCTCTCTTCATTCTGTTGATGAACTTATCTGGCGCGCCCCGCTGCAACGTCCGCCTTCGACGCTGGCGGTCCGCCTGCGTGACGCGTTCACGACGCACCGCGCGCATTTTCACGACATTATGAAGCTCGACGAGACGCCGCCCGCCACGGCGCTGAGCTTTAGCGAATGGTCGCAGCCTGCGGCACTCGCCTCGTTAATGGCGCTCTATTCCGATCATATTTATCGCAACGATCCCACCGCCGCGCGTGAAAACAAACCGCTGAAATCGCTCTGGGCGCAGTGGTATCTCGGTCTGCTGGTGCCGCCGCTGATGCTCGCGCTGCTGACGCAGCCGCAGGCGCTGTCTGTAAGCGATGAGAATATCGCGGTGGAATTTCATGAAACAGGCCGCGCGGCCTGCTTTTACGTGACGGTGGAAGAAGACCGCCGCGCGACGGCGCTTACCGCGCGCGAGCGGCTGGAGAAGCTTGTGGTGGAAGTGATAACGCCGGTCGTTGAGGCGCTGGAGGCCTCTGGCGATATTAACGGCAAGCTCATCTGGAGCAACACCGGCTATCTGATTAACTGGTGCTTCGGCGAATGGCGCGAGTGGCTCGGCGAAGAAACCGTGAGCGCGCTTCGCCAGAGCTGCTTTTTCGAAAAAACGTTGCTTAACGGCCAGGATAACCCGCTGTTTCGCACCGTTGTCCTGCGTGAAGGTCTTCTCGTGCGCCGCACCTGCTGCCAGCGTTATAAGCTGCCCGATGTGCAGCAGTGCGGCGACTGCACCCTCAAATAGTTAACGGCGGGTTACCCCGCCGTTTCGCGTTATCAGGCAGCCTGTTCGCCTGCCCCCTGTGCCTCTTTCAGCGCTTCTTCAGCTTCCTGCGCCAGCAGTTGCTTCTCGTAGACTTTAAAGAACGGGAAGTAAATGATGGCCGACACCACCGCCAGCACTACGACCAGCAGCGCGGCACGGAAATCCCAGCCCAGCGCCCAGGCGGCGCCAACCGGCGCGGGCGCGGTCCACGGCACCACAGAGATAACCCGACCAATCAAATCGAATTTCATCGCCGCCCAGGCGAGCACCGCGTTCACCATCGGGGCCAGCAGGAACGGAATGAAAAATACCGGGTTCATCACGATAGGCGTACCGAAAATCACCGGCTCATTAATGTTGAAAAGGCTCGGCACCACGCTCAGACGTCCAATGGAGCGCAGGTGCGCGGAGCGGCTGCGCAGGTAGCAGAATACCAGCCCCATCGTCGCGCCGGAGCCGCCGATAACGATAAAGAACGTCCAGAACGCTTCCATAAAGATGTGCGGCAGCGGCGCGCTCTGCGCCAGCGCGGTCTGGTTAAGGCCGAGGTTCGTCAGCCAGAACATCTGCAGCATGCCGGAGACAATCGCCGCGCCATGAATGCCTGCAAACCAGAGCAGATGGCCAATCAGCACCGCCAGCAGGATCGCCGGCAGCGAATCCGCCGCCGATACCAGCGGCTTGAATACCGACATGATCGCCTGCGGGATCAGCATGTCGAACTGCGACTGGATCAGCAGGCTCAGCGGATAGAGCGTGAGCACGACGACCAGCACCGGGATCAGCAGATCGAAGGAGTTTTTAATCATCGGCGGCACCTGATCCGGCAGGCGGATGCCGATGTTATGCGCCTTCAGAAAACGCATCATCTCCACACAGTAAATCGCCACCAGAATCGCGGTGAAAATCCCGGTGCCGCCGAGGCTGTCCACCGGCAGCGTGCCCTTGGTTTTCGGCGCAGCCACCAGCAGAAACGCCATCAGCGACAGCATGGCGCACATGAAAGGGTCCAGCTGGTGCGATTTGACGTAGTGCTTGCCGAGGTTGTACGCGATGGCGGCGCAGATATAGATCGACATGATCCCCATCGTCATATCAAACGGGGTGAGGATCTGGCCTTCGAACTGTTTTGCCATATCCAGCCACGCGCGGGCAAATCCGAGCGTGGTATCCGGCGAAAACGGCGGATAAGCAAAGACCAGCAAAAAAGAGCCGACTATCATAAACGGCATAGCGGAGATAAAACCGTCGCGAATCGCCATAACGTGGCGTTGCGCAGAAATGCGGGAAGCTATCGGGCTAACATAATTTTCAACAAAGCGAAAAATCACATTAAATGCAGCATGGTTGGCAGACATGGCGGTTCTCCTGTCAGGCAATCAACGTGAATACGCGGCGGGCGACCATCGCGCATCATCCCATAATCCATTGAACTGAAAACCGTAACCGGGCGTGTCGCTCTGCTTCCTGCGCAGCGAAAGCATCCGGGCTGCAGCGGCGTAACTGAGAAAATAAGGTTTCATAGACGGCTCTTATTATTGGTTACAGAGGGAGGTTACCTAACCAGTATTAATCTGCCAGAGTGCGTCTGCAACCGGTTACAGTAACCGGTTTCTTTGATTGTGAAGGAGATCCAGAAAACACCGGATAGCCGCCGAAAATCACTTTTCCGATAATTTACAAAACCTGGCCCTGTATGCCAGATTAGGACAGCCATTTTCAGGAGAAATAAATGAGTCTGGAATCCGTGCGGCAATTTTTTGTCGAAAATGCCCCCGATATTGAAATCATCGAACTGAATCAAAGCACCGCCACCGTCGCCCTGGCGGCTGCCGCTCATCAGGTTGAACCCGGTCAGATAGCCAAAACGCTCTCGCTCAAAGTGAAAGATCAGGTGATTCTGGTCGTTGCTAAAGGCGACGCGCGCCTCGATAACAAAAAGCTGAAAACCACGTTTGGCGCGAAAGCGCGGATGCTCAGCAGTGACGAAGTAGTGACCTGGACGGGCCATCCGGTTGGCGGCGTTTGTCCGTTTGGGCTGGAAAACGCGCTGGCGGTTTATTGTGATGTGTCGCTGCGCCAGTATGACGAAGTGCTCCCCGCCGCAGGCGCCATTCACAGCGCGGTGCGCATCTCGCCGAATCGCCTGGCGGAACTGACGCAGGCACAATGGGTGGATGTCTGCCTGTAAAAGGTGAGCGTGACAAGCCTCACACCCGGCTGGCGCGCGTGCGGCGCTTATAACCCTGCCTTATATAACACGCCGCGCCGCCGCAGGCTTAAAACAAGCCTGCCCGGTGCAGGAGAATATCCGCCGCGTTCAGCAACCCGGCATCGGTATGCACCCCAAGCTTCAGCATCGCGTTAAATTTGTGCGCGCGAATGGTTTTAATGTTCCGCTCAAGATGACAGGCAATTTGCGACACCGAATAGCCGTCCGTCAGATAGCGCAAAATAATCCGCTCAGTCGGGCTCAACAGCCGCGATCCCTGACTTGTATACCAGGCTTTATTTGGCGATTCGCTGGCGCGAGCCGAATCATTCATTGCTGACGTCAGCTCATCGGTAAAACGCGATAGCGTTTCCGATTTATCGATAATCCCCTGCAATGGCGTTGGGGAAAGCTGGCTTATCAGCTTCGCCTCATTGACGTTATTCACCATCACGATGCGTTTCATTCGTGGAAAGGCTTTCGCCATTTCGCTGACGAACTGCAGGCAATCTCGCCGGTGTTCACGCGTGCCATCAAGCGAAAAGATAACGGCGGAAAAGTAGCGACTTGCCTGCGCCTGAATAAACGCATGGTGATCGGCAAATATCTCCAGCAGGCATGATGTCGAATGATTTACCTTCAGCAGCGATCGTATTCCTTCACCACTCATTACGCATTTTTCGATGAGCGCAACGCTTCGTTTTTCGACTCCGTGTTCCATTCGGCCTGTTCCTTATGTAATGAAATTAAATTTAATTCTTTTAATCCCTGCAGGCTGCTTATCCAGGCATACATTTCTGCATTTCCGCGCAACGATAAGCGCCGCATAGCACTGTTTTTCTGCGCGCTGATCGTCTTATTGCTTTTTTTCAGCATCTGGGCGATTTGATTTATTCCCCAGCCTTTACCGAGCAGGCGTAATACCTGTCTTTCCGAGGAGGTCAGCATGACCGCTGACGCGGATTCGTTATCCTGAGGCGGGCGTGGAGTCACTAACATCTGGCTGACACGCTCGGCTTTTTCACGCCCAAGCCGCACTGCACTCACGACGCCATCTACCGACTCTGCCGTAGAGAGCAGCGTGGTTTCCGGGCGCATCAGCAGCTGCACCGCCAGGCTGAACGTGGCGGCGGGAACGAGAAATATCCAGTGTACGCCGGGCGCCTGCGCCACCAGCGAGTAGTAAGCCTCGCATTCGCGGCGCGCGTCTTCCACCGCGCAGGGCAGTTCCGCCAGCACCATATCAACCGGGTTTAACAGCGGCAGCGACAATTCCGCGCTGCCTTTATAATGGTACAGTTCCGTCTCCGGGAAATGGCGGCGCATAATCGCCTCCAGTCCGGTATGCATGACAGGGATTTGGCTAATGATAAGGCCTTGTTTGCAACGTCCTGGTAACATATTTCCTCCGGTTATATCCTTCCGGCCAAACCTATTTTTAAAACTTATTGATGAGGTAATGTCATAAAACCGCAAAAATAAAAAAAGAAAAAACCGCAGTGAAAACAGCAAAAGCAGATAATGTATATAAGTAGACAGAAAGAATTTCCCGCCTGGGTAAACATCGGCATTCTATGAACCCTTTATTTTACTGTCAACGACAAAAAAAGCGAAAAATACGCCGCGTGAGATTAAAGGATATTCTCATCGTAAAAAGATAAAAAATGTCTATTTATATACATTAAGCGCTCCATCAATAAATAAGTTTTATCGCACAGCGTAACGTCTTTTTAATTTATCCATAAATGGATAATTAATAAGATGCCAGTTCGCCAGTCGACGCGCATGACCAACGCCGCGGCTAAAAAGCGCTGAAAAATGCAGCAAGCTTGATCTGCCTCCACGGCTGCGTTTCGCCACACATGTTAATAATGGACACCTCTGGCGCCTCGACGCCTTCTTTCACCAGGACCGAATATGGAAGCGGATGCTTTAGCGCAGCGGGACGTCACCCGTTTGTGTATTCAGTGCGGGCTTTATTTGTTGCAGCACGGCGCGGAAAGCGCGCTGATAGAAGAACTGACGACGCGGCTTGGCGTCGCGCTCGGCATGGACAGCGTGGAGAGCTCCATCTCCGCCAACGCGATTGTGCTGACCACCATTAAGGATCACCACTGTCTCACCACAACGCGCAAAAATGTCGACCGCGGCATCAATATGCATATGGTGACGGAAGTGCAGCACATCGTGATTATGGCCGAGCATAAACTGCTCGATCGCTACGATGTCGAAAAGCGTTTTTCGCAGCTCAAGCCCCTGCGTTATCCGCGCTGGCAGGTGGTGCTGATGGTGGGGCTCTCCTGCGCCTGTTTTTGCAAAATGAATAAAGGCGGCTGGGATGGCGCGCTGGTGACGTTTATCGCCAGCACGCTCGCGATGTATGTCCGCCAGACGCTGACGCAGCGCCATCTGCACCCGCAAATTAACTTCTGCCTGACCGCCTTTGTGGCGACGACCGTCTCCGGCCTGCTGCTGGCGCTGCCGCCGTTCGCCGGTACTTCCGCCGTCGCGATGGCCGCCAGCGTCCTGCTGTTAGTGCCGGGGTTTCCGCTTATCAACGCGGTGGCGGATATGTTTAAAGGCCATGTGAATACCGGTCTCGCCCGCTGGGCAATGGCGAGCCTGCTGACGCTCGCGACCTGCATCGGGGTGATTATGGCAATGGCGGTATGGGGGCTGCGGGGATGGATGTAATGCGTATTATTGCGCTGATGCTGGAAGATATGCTGCTTTCCGCCATTCCGGCGGCGGGCTTTGCGATGGTGTTTAACGTGCCGCGCCGCGCCCTGCTCTGGTGCGCGCTGCTGGGCGCGGTCGGCCACGGCTCGCGTACCGTGATGATGATGCTCGGTTTGAATATCGAGTGGGGCACGTTTCTCGCGGCGACGCTGGTGGGCTGCATCGGCATCCAGTGGTCGCGCTGGTATCTCGCGCACCCGAAAGTCTTTACCGTCGCGGCGGTGATCCCGATGTTCCCCGGCATCTCGGCGTATTCGGCGATGATCTCGGCGGTGAAAATCAGCCACTTCGGCTACAGCGACCCGCTAATGGTCTCGCTGGTGACCAACTTTCTGAAAGCGGCGTCCACCGTCGGCGCGCTGTCGATTGGCTTGTCGTTGCCCGGTCTGTGGCTTTACCGTAAACGTCCCCGGGTATAACGGTCACGACTATCACAGCGACAGCTAAAAACTAACTTGCAATTAAATCGTGCGCTATCTATATTGAAAGCATGAAGACAAAAGAACAACAAAGCGCGGGTCTCTCGCTGAGTTTAGATAATCAGCTCTGCTTCGCGCTCTACTCGACAAACCTGGCGTTGCATAAAATTTATCGCCAGTTGCTGACGCCGCTGGGGCTGACTTACCCGCAATATCTGGTGATGATGGTGTTGTGGGAGCAGGATGAGATCACGGTGTCGGAAATTGGCGAACGGTTATATCTCGACTCCGCCACCCTCACACCGCTGCTAAAGCGTATGGAGACTGCCGGGCTGCTGATGCGTCAGCGCTCGCGCCAGGATGAGAGGCAGGTCATCGTCACGCTGACCGACGCAGGCCGGGAATTAAAGACCGAGGCCAGCGAGATACCAGGCTCGGTGCTCTGCGCGACCGCATGCGACAGAGAAACCCTGATGAGCCTTAAAACGCAGCTGGAAGATTTACGCCATAATTTACATCAGTTGTAAGCGCCGTCCCTGGATGGCGTTCACGTAAAATATAAGTAGCGCACGATTAAATAGTCTAAAACTCAAAAAAGGAATGTTGCATGTCTTTAGAAAACGTTATCTACCGCGCCAAAGCAAAAGCCACCGGAGGCCGTGACGGCCGCGCCACCTCTTCTGACGGCGTGCTTGACGTGAAGCTGGGCGTACCGAAAGAGATGGGCGGCATGGGCGGCGACGTCACTAACCCGGAACAGCTGTTTGCCGCAGGCTACTCCGCCTGCTTCCTGGGCGCGATGAAGTTTGTCTCCGCTCGCGACAAAATCGCCATGCCGAAAGACGCGTTTATCGAAGGCGAAGTGGGGATTGGCCCGCTGCCGACCGGTTTTGGTATCGAAGCGACCCTGAATATTCACCTGCCGGGGATGGACGCGGCAGAGGCGCAGAAACTGGTCGATGCGGCGCATATCGTCTGCCCGTACTCCAACGCGACCCGCGGCAACATCGACGTAACGCTGAACATTATTGCCTGACGCTATCCCCGCTAACGGGGAAGCTTAAAATAAAAAACGAAACTGCCCTCACCAGGGGACCCGGAGCGCGCCAGCTGTTATGGCGCGCTCTTTTTTTTACACGCCCGCTCCCACGCCAATAAGCTCAAACCCCGGGCCGGGTTATGCTACTATGAAGGAATTATCGCCTCTGCTGGCCATTTATTCGCCAGTGTCTGATAACGCTTTGATTGAGAACGTTTTATGTCTTCCAGAATCCTGACCCCTGATGTCGTTGATATTGACGCCTTCCGGCGCAATCCCGGCGGCGCGCTCGCGCATGCCGAACGTGGGGCCGTGGCGGTGTTTGATAACAATGCGCCCGCATTTTATGCCGTGACCCCGGCGCGCATGGCAGAACTGCTGGCGCTGGAAAAACAGCTGGCCGCGCCCCGCTCCGATGTCGCGCTGGAAGCGCAGTTTTTTGACGAAGGGAATGACGTCGCCCAGCCCGTACCGGTGCCGATGGGCAAGTTCGCCATGTATCCGGGCTGGCAGCCCGACCCGGACTTCCAGCGCATGGCCGCGCTGTGGGGCATTCCACTGGCGCAACCTGTCACCAGCGAAGAGCTGGCCTCTTTCGTCGCCTACTGGCAGGCGGAAGGAAAAGTCTTCCACCATATCCAGTGGCAGCAAAAGCTGGCGCGCAGCATTCAGATGAACCGCGCCACCTTTACGTCTTCCGCGCGGCGCGACGTGAACGCCATTCCACAGCCGGACGACCAGATTCCTGACGGATTCCGGGGGTAACGATGAAAAACGTCACTGACCTGATGATGCGTCTGAAGCGGCTGATGCCGCCTGACGTAAAGCCCGCCTTTAAATCCGGCGAAGAGCTTCTCGCCTGGCAACAGGAGCAGGGGCGTCTTCGCTCGGAGGCTATCGAGCGCGAAAACCGGGCGATGAAAATGCAGCGCACGTTTAACCGCTCCGGCATTCGCCCGCTGCATCAGAACTGCTCTTTTGATAACTACCGCGTTGAAAACGACGGGCAGATGAACGCGCTCAGCAAAGCGCGCCAGTATGTCGAGGCGTTCGAGGGCAATATCGCGAGCTTTGTCTTCGCCGGCAAACCCGGCACGGGCAAAAACCACCTTGCCGCCGCCATCTGCAATGAACTGCTGCTGCGCGGAAAATCGGTAATGATCATTACTGTCGCCGATATTATGTCCGCCATGAAAGACACCTTCAGCAGCCGCGAAACCAGTGAAGAGCAGCTGCTAAAAGATCTCAGCAGCGTCGATCTGCTGGTGATCGACGAGATCGGCATGCAGAGCGAATCGCGCTATGAAAAAGTGATCATCAATCAGCTGGTGGATCGCCGCTCGTCATCCAAACGCCCGACCGGTATGCTGACCAACCAGAACATGGATGAAATGACCAAACTGCTGGGCGAGCGCGTTATGGATCGCATGCGTCTTGGCAACAGCCTGTGGGTGAATTTCAACTGGGACAGCTACCGTAGCCGCGTCACCGGTAAAGAGTACTGACCACATCGCATCACCGGGGCGTGCGAACTGCGCCCCGGCTCTTCCTTCCCATTTCGCTTTTATTTCGCCTTTCCCCAGTGAAATCTGCTCTGTAATAAAACCTTCATAAAAGAAGCTGCTTTTTACCGCTTCCGCTAACTGTCCATTAATAAACACGTCTTTTTACGCTACGCCCTGTGCCACGCCGCGCCACAGGCGATGAGACCCGGCTCAAAAAATCGCATATCTAAACCTTATCTGAACTGATCCACAGAAAGATGACGCTAGAATTGTAGGAGTGTGACAGCAAAGTTATATTCCAACGCTAAAAAAGTGGTTTAACCCCAACGGGCCTGGCGCCTTCGCTGCGAGGATGTGGTGTTGTCAGAGTGGCTTTCCCTACTGTTATTTATCGCCTCGGTGGCGATTTACGCCTTCAAGGCCGGCCGTAACACCTGGTGGTTCATCGCGACCCTGGTGGTGTTGGGGCTGTGCGTGATTCTGAACCTGACGCTGCTTGCCAGTAACTATTTTACCGGCGACGGCATCAACGACGCGGTGCTCTACACGCTCACCAACAGCCTCACCGGCGCGGGCGTCAGCAAGTATATTCTGCCAGGCGTCGGGCTCGTCGCGGCGCTGCTGGCGGTCTTCGGCCTGCTGACGTGGATCCTGCGCCGCCGTCGCCATATGCCGTATCACTTCGGCTACAGCTTTGCGGCGCTGCTGCTGGCGCTCGCCTCGGTCGACGCCAGCCCGGCGTTTCGCCAGATAACCGAACTGGTGAAATCCCAGACCGCCGAGGGCGACCCGGATTTCGCGGCATACTACAAAGAGCCGCAAAAGCGTATCGACAACCCGCAGCTCAACCTGGTCTATATCTACGGCGAAAGCCTGGAGCGCACTTATTTTGACGATGAAGCCTTCCCGAACCTGACGCCGGAGCTGGGCGCGCTTAAAAACGACGGGATCGATTTCAGCCAGACCGCACAGCTGCCCGGCACCGACTACACCATTGCAGGCATGGTCGCTTCGCAGTGCGGCATTCCGCTGTTTGCGCCGTTCGAGGGCAACGCGTCCGCCTCCATGTCAAGCTTCTTCCCGCAAAACGTCTGCCTGGGCGATATCCTGAAAAACTCTGGCTACGAAAACTATTTTATTCAGGGCGCCAACCTGCGCTTCGCCGGAAAAGACGTCTTTCTGAAATCCCACGGCTTCGATAACCTCTATGGCGCGGAAGAACTGAAAACCGTGGTGGCGGACCCGGCCTATCGCAACGACTGGGGCTTCTACGACGACACGGTGCTCGACGAAGTCTGGAAAAAGTACGAAGCGCTCTCAAAAGCGGGCAAACGCTTTTCGCTCTTCACGCTGACCGTGGACACGCATCACCCGGACGGTTTTGTCTCGCGCACCTGTAAACGCAAAAGCTATGCGTTCGACGGTAAGCCAAACCAGTCTTTCAGCGCGGTCAGTTGCAGCCAGGAGCACATCGCGGCGCTGATTAACAAAATCAAAGCCTCGCCTTACTTTAAAAACACGGTCATCGTCGTCTCTTCCGATCACCTGGCGATGAACAACACCGCGTACAAATACCTCAGCAAGCAGGATCGCAATAACCTGTTCTTTATTCTGCGCGGCGACCAGCCGCAGCAGGATCGGGTGGCGGTGAAGCGCAACACGATGGATAACGGCGCCACGGTGCTGGATATTCTCGGCGGCGATAACTATCTCGGGCTCGGGCGCAGCAGCCTTTCCGGCCAGTCGCTCTCGACCGTGTTCCTGAATATGAAATCGAAAGTGCTCGCCTGGAAGCCCGATATCATCAGCCTGTGGAAATTCCCGTCGTCGATTAACGATTTCACCGTCGATACGCAAAAACAGACCATCGCCTTTTCCGGCAGCCACTTCCGTCTGCCACTGTTACTGCGGGTGGCGGATAAACGCATCGAGCCGCTGCCGGAGAGCGAATACTCCGCCCCGCTGCGCTTCCAGCTGGCGGATTTCGCCCCGCGCGATAACTTCCTGTGGGTGGATAACTGCTACAAAATGGCGCGTCTGTGGGCGCCTGAGCTTGCGCTTTCCACTGACTATTGCGTCTCGCAGGGCCAGCTTGGCGGCGAGCAGCGCGTGCAGCGGGTCGATAAAGCGACCTGGCAGGGCAAAGCGGCGTTTCGTGATACGGTCATCGACACCGCGCGCTATCAGCGCAACGTCGAGACGCTCAAGGTGATGGATAACGACATCCGCTATCAGGCCGACAGCTTTATCTTCAACGTGGCGGGCGCGCCGGAAGAGGTTAAACAGTTCTCCGGCATTTCACGCCCGGAGTCCTGGGGCCGCTGGTCCAACGCGCAGCTGGGCGACGCGGTAAAAATTGAGTATCGCCATCCCCTGCCGGAGAAATTCTCGCTGGTCATTACGGCTAAAGCCTATGGCCCGAACGCCGGAAAACCGGTGCCGGTGAAAGTGGGCGACAGCGAGCAGACGCTGACGCTCGGCAACGAGGTGTCGACCACCACGCTCTACTTCGAGAATCCGACGCGCAGCAATACGCTGGTGATTGTGCCGCCCGCGCCGCAGTCCACCAACGAGGGCAACATTCTCGGTCATTCGCCGCGCCGTCTCGGCATCGGCATGGTGTCCATCAAGGTGATTAACGCGAGCGGGTGATCCCGCTCGTTACCCGAGGCGCTTTCTGCGCTTCGCGGAATACATCACGCTATCGCTCTCTTTGATCATCTCCAGCAGCGAATCAAACGCGCCTTCATCGCGGTTGAGCATGCCGTAAGAGTAATTGATGTTGTAAGGCTTGCCGGCGTGCTGGTTGTGGGCATCCAGGCTCGCGCGCAGCTTATCGAGAAACGCCTGAGTGTCGCTCTCGCGGGTCAGCAGCACGGCGAACTCATCGCCGCCGAGCCGCCCGGCGATATCTTTCGGCCCCAGGTGCTGGCGCAGTTGCGTCGAGAACACTTTCAGCACTTCATCGCCTTCGGCATGGCCCCACAGGTCATTGATAGGCTTAAACTTATCGAGGTCAAAGTAGAGGATGCTGAACGGCTCGCTGTTATCTTTTAGCGCGGTAAAACGCTTCTCGCCGCTGCGATAAAAGCCGCGACGGTTGGGTATGCCGGTCAGGCTGTCGGTCATCGCCATGCTAATGACGTGAAACTCATCTTCGACGATAAACGCCAGATCTTTGAGCGTCACGACATCCTCATCGCTGAACTCGCGCGGCGTATTATCGATAAGACAGAGCGTGCCGACCACCGCGCCATCCGGCAGACGCACCGGGTAACCCGCGTAAAACCGGATAAACGGCTCGCCGGTCACCAGCGGATTATCATGAAAACGCTCGTCGAGGCGGGCGTCATTCACGATAAACGGTCCTTCCTGCAAAATCGCGTGCCCGCAGAACGACACGTCGCGCGTGGTCTCGCGCGTGTTTAACCCCTGACAGGCCAGCAGCCACTGACGGTCGCGATCCAGCAGGCTTATCAGCGCTACCGGCACCTGAAAGAGTTTTTTCGCCACCCGCGTCAGACGTTCGAAACGCTCGTCATCCCGGGTATCCAGCAGATCCATCATATACAGCGACTTCAGTCGCTCTTCTTCGTTCTCCGGAATCCCAGGAAATTTCATTGTCTACCCCCACGTTAATGGCCGTGCGCCCCGTTATGTCGCAGGGCGATGGTGCCAGAAAATATATGCTGTCAAACGAAGGAGTATAGGTGGAAAAACAGCGGGTTTGCGTCACGGAAAACTCCGGTTTGCGCGCGCCGTGACGTCAGGCGGTCGGTTTCAGCCGGTTCGCCACCACAATGCGCGAGCGCCCCATCTCTTTGGCGAGATAAAGCGCGATATCGGCATTTTTCACCAGGTTTTCGCGGCGCGCGTGATCGGGCCAGGTAGCGAGACCTATCGACACCGATACCGGGCCAATCTCCTGGCCGTTATAGCGCAGCGACAGCCCGCTGACCTGGTGCATAATGCGCGTCGCCAGCGCATGCGCCTGGGCCTCCGCCATGCCGGGCAGCAACACCAGAAACTCCTCGCCGCCGTAGCGAAACGCCTGCGCCGTGTCGCTAAGCGTGGCCCGCATCGCGCGGGCTATCTCTTTGAGGGCCGCATCGCCCGCGTCGTGGCCATACTGGTCATTGAGCGTTTTGAAATAGTCGATATCTATCATCAGACAGCTCACCGGCGCGCCGGACGCCTCCGCCTGGCTGATACAGGCGTGCAGCGCTTCTTCCAGGTGATAGCGGTTGCGCATGCCGGTCAGCGGGTCGTACATCGCTTTTTCAATGAGTTCATCGCGAAGCTTCTGGTTCGCCAGCGCCAGCGCCAGCGTCTCGGCCATCAGCTCCAGATAGACATAGGGCGGCTCTCTGTCCTCGTTGATTTTCTCAAACGACAGCAGCCCGATAGTCTCATTCTGGGCAATCAGCGGCACGCAGATAGCCTTCGTCGCGGCGAAAGCCGACAGATGTTTGCAGGGAATATCCACCAGGTCGCGGCCTGGGCTGTGCATCTGCCCACGGCGCAGCGCCCAGCACTCATCAGGCGTAAACGCCGCGTCGCCGCCGGAGACGTCAAGCCAGCGGGCGACGCAGGTCATCAGGTTATCGCGGGTATCAAGCACATATAAACGGCCCGCCAGCCCCGGCGCGATTTGCGGGGCGAACAGCCGCGTCAGCTCGATAATATCGTGGCGCGACTCGCTGCCCTGCAACCGCTGGGTCATCCGTGAAAGCAGCCGTCGGATAGCCCAGTCGGCGTCGCGCTCCTGCTCCAGCCGCTGGCGCGCCAGGCCGTTTTCACGAAAGATATGAATGGCCTGCGCCATATCGCCGATTTCATCCACCTGCTGCAACAGCGGGGCTTCCACGTCGTAATCCTGCGTCGCCAGCCGGTTGACCACATCGCTCAGCTTCACCACCGGTCGCAGAATGCGGCGCTTGAGAATAAACCCCAGCACAAAGAGGAACAGCAGCGCGGTCAGCCCCACCATGATTTCAGAGAGCGTGCGCAGCCGCATCGAGGCGTCGGTCGCCTGCTGGATAGCGGCGCTGGTACGCTGGTCAAGGAGGCTTCGAAAATGCGCGAACTGAAAATCCATTTTGTCGAGCTCACGCTCATAGCCCACGCTAAACAGCAACTGCATGGCCCGTTCGTTCTCGCCGCGCGCCACTGCGTCTACCGCCTGTTGCTGCTCATCTTCCAGCTCGTGCGCAAGCGCCATGCCCTCGCGTAAATGGTCTAACTCTTCAGGCGAGGCGCCCACATCCCGCAGCCGCGCCAGATGCGCCTCGTCGTTATCGTCCTGCGCCTTTTTCGCCTGCCAGGCGGCGAGATCTTCCGCTCTGCGATCCACCACATAGACGCGCGCCAGCTCGGTGAGCGCGTACGTCTCCTGCTCGACCGTTTCCGTCAGCCTGTCAAATACCGCGCTTTGCCGCACCGCCGCCCGCTCTTCTTTATCAGCGCTGGAAGCCATCATCAGCACCACACCGGAGGCGAGCGTCAGCGCGACCGTCGCGCCATAGGCAAAATTGGTAATCGTTGCGATGCGCACAAAGAATCCCGTTGGTTAAGAGAGGGTTGGTCGCCGCACGCCTGACAAATCAACGTCATCGTCGGTCTGAACAGATAAATTATAGAAACAGTTAACCGATTCTTTATATAAATGGATCGAGACGGGACGCCAGCGCCATAAAAAAAGCCCCCGCCGCGCGAGCGACGGGGGCCTGTTGCCCGAAAACGCTTAGAACGTTTCCCAGTTATCGCTGCCCTGCGCCACCACCGGCTTGCGCGGTGCGACCGGCGCGATGCTTGCCGCGACAGGGCTTACGTCACGCGGCTTTTCGCGCGCGTCCTGGGTGATGCGGAACACGGCGACAGACTGGGTCAGGCGGCTCGCCTGCTCTTCCAGCGCGCTCGCCGCGGCGGCGGACTGTTCCACCAGCGAGGCGTTCTGCTGGGTCACGCGGTCCATCTCGGAAACGGCCAGGCCCACCTGGTCGATGCCGCGGCTCTGCTCGTCAGAGGCAGAGGCGATTTCGCCCATGATGTCGGTCACGCGGGTGACGGCGCTGACAATCTCGCCCATGGTTTCACCGGCGCTTTCCACCAGCGTCGAGCCCACATCCACTTTGCTGACGGAATCTTCGATAAGGCCTTTGATCTCTTTCGCGGCCTGCGCGCTGCGCTGCGCCAGGTTACGTACTTCGCCTGCCACCACGGCGAAACCGCGACCCTGCTCACCGGCACGCGCGGCTTCTACCGCGGCGTTCAGCGCCAGGATATTGGTCTGGAACGCGATGCCGTCGATAACGCTGGTGATATCCGCAATCTTCTGGGAGCTGCCGGCGATGTCGCGCATCGTCTGCACCACGTTATCCACCACTTTGCCGCCTTTCTGGGCGGTTTCCGACGCGCTCAGCGCGAGCTGGCTCGCCTGGCGGGCGTTTTCGGCGTTCTGTTTCACGGTCGCGGTCAGCTCTTCCATGCTGGCGGCGGTCTCTTCCAGAGACGCGGCCTGCTCTTCGGTACGGGAAGAGAGATCGTTGTTACCGGCAGAGATTTCGCTCGCGCCGCTGTAAATCGCGTCTGCGCCGTTACGCACTTCACCTACGGTGCGCACCAGTTCGCCCTGCATGTGTTTAATACTGGCGGCCAGCTGGCCCATTTCATTGGTGCCGTCCACCTCAATCCGACGCGCCAGGTCGCCGCTCGCGATGTGGCGAATGCTATCGATAAGGCGGTTCAGCGGAGTGATAAGCGTGTTCTGAATACCGAACCAGACGCAGACGATCACCGCCAGTACGGCGGCCAGCACGCCGACCAGGATCCAGATAGCCATGCTGTAGGAGCTGTTGCTGTCTTCCACGGCAATCGCATACAGGCGGTCGTTCTGCGCCATGTAATCGGTGTAGGCTTTCTCGAAACCGTCCTGATATTTCTGGGTCGGCTGGTCGAAGAATTCGTTGATTTTCCCGGCGCCGAGCAGCTGGATAAGCTCCGCCAGCGCGCCGTGATAGATGTCGTAGTTGCGCTTAATTTCCTGAGCGTACTCTTCACTCTGACGCGGGTCGCGCGGCAGGGCCTCGTAATCCGCCCAGTGTTTTTCCGCCTGCTTCAGTGAGGTGCTGGCAATCTGCATCAGCTCCTGCACCGTTGCGCCGCTGCCAATGTTGCTCGCATCCATCATATGACGGATACCGGCGCGGTTGAGGGTGTTACGGGTCTGGATCAGCGCGACCCAGCTGCCGTTCAGCGTGGACTGCTGCTGACGGATGGTTTGCAGAACGGTGAAATTTTCCTTGTCACTTTTGATGGCATTAAAGAACAGGCCACCGGAAGCCATTTGCAGCAGGCCAAACAGGGCCAGAACAAACAGCAAACTGGTTACAACTTTTATGCGGTTTAACATGGTTTCTCTTCCCGATACGACAGATGGAGAGAGTTTCGGCATTAACCCCAAAAACTTTATATGGATAACTCCCGTAAATGCCGGATTTTTGTACTAACTTTGGTGGGGAAAGCGCCATAAATACGCAGTGTGTGACGCAGGTCATGTTGTGACGTTGAGGAAAACAAATTAAGCCCCGCTTAATTCCCAATTACAGCGCCACGAAATAGCGCTTAAGCGCAAAGCCTCAGCCGTTTGCTCGAAAGTACAGTTTTGAGCAGGAAAGAAGTAAATAATTCAGGCAATCATCTGCCAAGGATTCGAGACAACATCATCTGTTAGTCAATGCAGTAATATAGTGCCGCAGCGAAACCGTTTAACTTAAGTCAACAGAGTCGGCGCGGCAACCCTAGGAAAATTCTCATTATGTGGATGGCTAAATGACGACCAGACATAAAAATGCTAAAAAGCACCAGATTTTTAAAGAAGCATTATAATGCTCACGCTTGTCATCTGGCGCAGCGGTTTTTGGTTTTAGCTTTAACGCACTGTACTCAAAGGAACACTTCATGGAACGAATTATTGTTGCGCATACGCCGCTTCCTCCAGAGACACTGTTATTTAAGTCATTAAGCGGCACAGAGCAGCTATCAGCACTTTACGAATTCGATGTTGAATTTTTAAGCCCTTTTAATGACCTTGATATAAAAGGCTTATTAGGGAAACCTGTTACAATAGAAATTCGTAACAGCTCGTTAACACCCCGTCTGTTAAATGGTGATATCATTCGCCTGTCTCAGGAGGGCCAGGATGAGAACGGAGAACGTTATTACCGCTATAGAGCCACACTCTGCCCTGCGCTCTGGTATCTAACACAAAATCGTGATTTCCGCATTTGGCAGGAAAAAACCGTTCCAGAAATTATTCGCGCGCTGCTGAATGAGTATCAAATCCCTTTCGAATTACAATTATGTGGTGAATATCGCAACTGGGGATATTGCGTCCAGTATAATGAAAGTGATTTTGATTTCATTAGCCGACTGATGGAACATGAAGGCATTTATTACTATTTCCGCCATGAAAGCGAGAGTCAGACGCTAGTTATTACCGATTCGCCTTTTAAACATCGGCCTCTTCAGGGCTATGACATTATTAACTGGAATATACCGGCAAACAAAACACCAGCTAATGCTGAAGGAATACATAGCTGGCGTATAAGCGGTGCGATTACTCCTTCATTATATAGTCATGATGATTACGATTTCCGTAAGCCTCGGGCGCGTTTATTTGAAGCCAGGGAAAACCCACGTTCCTTCGCCGCAAGGAAAGCTGAAATTTATGACTGGCCTGGGCGTTATACAGATCATCAGCACGGACAAAACTATGTGAAGGTACGCCAGCAAGAGTTAGAGTCTAAACATGAACAAATGAGCGGTAGTGCAAACTCTTTGGGTATAGCCCCTGGTTTTACCTTTCGTTTTGCAGGTGCGCCGCGCAGAGAGGATGAAGGTGAATATCTAACGGTACGGGCAACTTATCTGCTGACGGAAAATCCTTATACGAGTTCAGCAGAGCCCCCCGCTATCCATCAAATCGATTTTGATGTGGTTTCTGCCGATTTAAACTGGCGTCCGCAACGCAATACGCCATGGCCCCGCACTTACGGGCCACAAACCGCCGAAGTCGTTGGTCCACAAGGCGAACCTATCTGGACTGATAAATATGGCCGTGTAAAAGTGAAGTTCCGCTGGGATCGTTATAGCGAAACGGATGATTCATGTTCATGTTGGGTGCGTGTTTCCAGCACGTGGGCAGGATGGAAATATGGTGGAATGCAGATCCCTCGCGTCGGTGAAGAAGTCGTTGTTGATTTCATCAATGGTGATCCGGATCGTCCCATTATTACCGGGCGCGTATATAACGAAGAAAGCATGCCACCGTGGGACCTTCCCGCTGATGCAACACGAATGGGCTTTATGTCACGCAGTAAAAGTGGTAGTCAGGACAATGCTAATTATCTGTTTATGGAAGACAGGTTAGGTCAGGAAAGTTTTGACATGCATGCAGAACGGGATATGAACGTATCTGTAGAAAATGATTTAAATGTGCATGTTGAAGGAAACCGCAATCTTACTGTAGATAAACATGATACCCAAACCCTCAAAGACAGTAGTGATATCAGCGTTACGGGGTATTTAAATAAAACCATAACCCAAAACATGGTTACAAATAGCTCTGCCACCATCAGTAACGGCGCTAAAAATATTATGTTCTCCGCCTCGGAGAAAATCATATACGGGCAAACTGTAGATAAAGAAAATAAAGCTTCTATTAGCGCTGCACCTTCTGATGCTAATGCCAAAGTTCCACATATTAGCAAACCCGGTACGTTTTTACCGGCTACAGCCTCGTACAATAACCCACCTCCAGGTAGCGATGTGATTTATCGCAATGGCGTTGCAACGCATATCGAGGGATACGAGAAGCGAACTATCGATAAAAATCAAGTTATTGATGTCAAAATGGATGCCGTTCGTAACGTTAAAGGTGATTTGGTAGAAACGGTAGAGGGCAATATTAGCAGAGCCACCAAAGGGACCTGGAAAGAAAGCGTTTTGGGAGAAATAACTATCACCTCCCCACAAAAAATAACGATTAAGAGCGATGTTGAAGTTAATATTGACGCCCCTTACTGGAGTAGTAATGCTAAGTTCCATTCAGAGAGTTATGCTTTAAATTCATTAACTATGAATGGTTCCTCTGAAACAATAGGAACTCTTTCATTAGGCACGAATGCTATTAATGTAAGCTATAATCATATAGACGGTGGATTTAAGCATATTGACCTGACCAAACAAAATATTCAAGTAGCAATGAATGCAAAAATTCGGCTTCTGTCAGGAGCCATATCAACATTAGCAAACAAACTTTTGATGGTTTTTTAATATGACTAAATTACTTATTGTAATAGGATGGCTCGCATTTGTTGTCGTTGCATCCTTGGGTGCCATTTTTATTTTTACATTAAAATCAAATCAGTTACGTGACTATGGTGTAAAAGCAGAAGCGACGATTATCAGCATGAAAGAAATCGGTCGCTCTGATGGAGGAAACATTCGGTTTATTTTCACAGTTAAGTTTGAAACTCAGCAAGGAACTATAAGCGCTACTGGAAAACAATTTCTCAGTGCGATGGATTTAATTTATGTAAAAGAGCATAAAACAATCCCTATTTGGTACGATAAAGAAAAACCTGAGAAAATACTTATTTCCCCTGTTGATATACCTGACATTCTGGAGCAGTAACCTTACTAATGAGTGTTACTTACACCCTATGCCGTCACATGAATCCACGAAGGCTAACCGAGGAAATTATAATATGGCGCCATACTTTATAATATTTAGTGCTATCCTGCTACTTGTTTTTATCTTCGGCGGAATAGCCTTTAAAGTTAACAAGGAACAAAAATTTAAAGCCTCAGCAGTTAAAGTCGATGGGCATATCATTGATATGAAATATTCCGGTTCATCCGATACCGGGAATATACTCTATAAGATTACAGTAAAATTTAACACACCAAAAGGTGAGGTGACAGCGGTTGATTCAGCGTTTTTAACTCCTGAGCATATGATGTATGTTAAAGATCATAAATCGATACCGACCTACTATTCAAAAGAAAATCCCAAAAAGATTCTTATTGCAGCCGAAGATATACCTAATTTGTTAAATCAATAAACCTAAATAACATACTCATGGCTTAATTTAATTAAGTCATGAGCATAAAAGATAAAACATATGCTCAATTTCATTATATTTTTGTTCGTTGGTATCAGCGGTACACTTTTATTACTTTGGTTCATCCTTTTTGTTATTTTCAAAGATGATGAGCTTTATGGGACTGGTATTAAAACTGAGGCAAAAATCATCAGCATGAAGGAATCCGGGCGCTCAAATGGCGGCAACATCCGATTTATAATGACGGTGGAATTTCAAACTAAAAATGGAATCGTGACGACTACTGCAAAACAATTCCTTAGTATAACGGATTTACTTTATGTGAAAGAGAATAAAACCATCCCTGTCTGGTATGACAAAGAGAATCCTCAACGAATATTTATCGCACCTGTTGATATACCACATATTCTTGAGCAGTAAAATTACAAATGGCGGGATACCGTCGCTCTTTACATCACTCTAAAATTAACTAAGGCATGAGTCACACACACCGGGCAACTTATAACAGGGCGCTAAGATTTTTATTGCGGTCGACGTCATACCTGGTGTATTAGAGCTATAGCTTTAGAAGATGTTAAAGGCGTCTTGCATCCATCAGGCTTTCCGGGGTCTGTGAAAAGGAAACATAAAATGGCTGAGGTTTTTCTTGCCATCGTCGGCTTTATGCTGGCGATTATCGTTATTTATTTCATTATTTCATTTCAGATGGCACGCGAACAAAAGTTCAAAGCGGCGGCTATCCGGGTCGATGCCCGTATCCTTGAAATGCGCTACTCCAGCTCCTCTGAATCCGGCAGCGTGACGTACAAAATGAAGGTGACCTTCACAACGGACAGGGGCCCGGAAACGGCGGTGGGCTCCGCCACGTTGTCGCCGCCGGGTATGTCACAAAACCATTCCGACCTATTACTTAAAAGACAATCCGCAAAAAATATTAATCGCCACGGATGAGATCCCCGATTTGCTGTCGCAGTAAGCCTCATCAACAATAAAGGCGCCTTCCGTGGCGCCTTTATTCATTACCGTAAATATTACCGTCAGAAATGCCGATGCATCAGAAGTTCCAGCTAAAGCCCGCGTTGACGCTGTTGTCCTGATAGTTTTCTGAAACCAGGCCGCTGTAGCCGAGCGACAGATGCGCGTTGCGGTTCACCGCCACCTCGGCGCTCGCTTTCAGCACCGTGCCGTCGCGCGAGGCTGACACGCTGTTAGTCACAAACGGCGTGCTGCTGCCCTTGAACTTCAGGCCCGTGCCGCGATCGAGCTCGCCATACTGATGCTGCCAGCCCACTTCACCGCGCAGCGCCACGGTCGTTTCGGCGGTGGCGTCCCACTCAAGCCCGGAACGCAGGCCAAGCGTGGAGAACGTCGCGTCGGTGTGCTGTTTGTCGGCACGCAGCGCCGTTGCCCCGCCCTGCTCGTTGATGCGGTTGTTTTCAAAGTTCACGTACGAGACGTTGGCGAACGGCTCAACGCTAACCATCCCCGCAGCCAGCTGATAACCCGCTTCCGCGAAGAACTGCTCGGTACGGGCGTTATATTTCGCGTCGCTATGATCCGACTGCGCGCCGTAGCGCACCGAACGGCTGGTGTCGAAGCGGTGCCAGGTGTAGCCCGCGCCTGCGCGCAGCGCCAGTTCGCCGAGCTGTTTACCGCCGTAGACCGCCAGATGGTAGTTATCGCTGTCCGCGTTCGCGCCGTAGCCGCCGTCCAGCGACGTGCGGGTATAGCCGGTCGCGACGCCCATGCGCCAGTCATCGGCATACGCGGAGTCGAGTCCGAGCAGCACGCCGTACGTGGAGGCCTGATACCCGGTGGCGTTCTCATCGCCGGAGGCGTGATCCCACGCGCCCAGCAGCTTCGCCCACGCGCCGCCGTCATCGGCCGCCACCGGCGAGACGCTGGTCAGCCCTTCCGCCTGACGCAGACGCTCATTGACCGTATCGCGCAGGTAGCGGCTGTCGTTAATCTGCGCCGAAGCGATATCCGCGTGGATCTGCCCGCCGAGCTGGCGGAACGCCTGACGCGCCTGCGCGACCGAACCAGTGGCGAGAAGGCTCTCGTACACCGGATTGCCCGCGCCGAGCGCTTCCAGCGCCCCCGCGACGGCGCGACCGTTAGCCGTATTGGCAACGCTTGCGAAAGTCGTATCGTTACGCGCCACGTCCAGTTGCACCTGTCCGCCCGCGTAGCCCAGCGAAGTGCCGAGGAACAGATAATCCGGCGCCACGCTGTCGAACTGACCGGTCACGCCGTTGGTCGCCGACAGAATGTTGTACTGCTGGCCCAGCAGGCTGCGCACTTCCGCCTGGCTCAGCAGATTGCTGCTGTTCTCAAGCGACACCGCCACTTCGCCGCCGTTCAGCGCAATCGCGCCGGTAGCATTAATCACGTCGCTGCGCCCGTCCGGCGAGACTTCCACCGCGTAGCGCGAGCCCGGCTGGAAGGTCACGTTGCCATTGACGTTCAGCGTGCCGATGGAATTGCCCGGCGCGACAGTACCGCCGCGGGCCGCCGTCAGCGAACCGATGGTCCCGTTGCCCGCCAGCACGCCCTGCTGCTGCACGGTCACGTCAGAGGTCACGGAGCCGTTAACCACCAGCAGGCCGTCATTCACTAGCGTCGGGCCGGTGTACGTGCTCGCGCCGGTCAGCCACAGCGCGCCCGCGCCCTGTTTGGTCAGGCCGCCGTGGCCTGAGATATCGTTCGACCACACATCCATCGCGCACTGAATATCACTACAGGTGCGCGCCAGGTTCGTGCCCGCTTCCACGACCTCTCCGATGCCGGGGATATCGGCGATAAACTGCGACGAGCCGTAGGCGACGCCGTCCGGATCCGGGACGCGGAATTCCTCAGGAATATCGGCCACGGTGTAGAACATGCCCGGCCCGTGAATGGCCTTGCTAAGATCGATCATCCCCCAGCCGTACAGCGCGTCGATGCCCGGATCGCCCATATCCACCGCGGTGGTTTTCAGCACCTGGGCGATTTGCTCGCCGGTCATATACGGGAAGCGCTCCATCAGCACCGCCACGCTGCCCGCCACGTGCGGCGCGGCCATCGAGGTGCCGCTGTAGTTGGCGTAATCGGTGGTGAGCGTCTCAAGGCTGGTGCCTTCAATCACCGAGCTGTAAATACGGCTGCCCGGCGCCGAGACGCAGAAGCTCGCGGTATAGCCGCAGCGGGAGGAGAACGTACTGATGGTGTAAGGAATGCTGTTGGCGGAAGCCGGATCTTTCATCACGCTCGCGACAGACAGCCACTTCGGCGCGATATCCGGCACGAAGTACGCGAGACCCGCCATCGCATCGGGGTTGTTGAGGTTGTAGTCGTTACCGGCGGCGAAAATAGTGACAATGCCGCTGCGGGCCGCGTCGATAGCGCCCTGATACGCGCCGCCGGGTTTGGTGCCGAGGATCTGTTTTATCTGATCGAACTGCGCCTGCGCGTCAGCAACCGTGAAGTGCGGATAGGCCGGATCTTTGCCGCCCTGATCGAATTTTTCTGTAATGCCGATGCCCCAGCTGTTGTTGATGATGCGCGCGCCGCTGTCCATCAGCGCATGCCAGCCCGCCTCATACACCGCGCCGTCATTGCCGAGAATAATGCCGTCTTCCGGGCCAGGGTCGCCGTTTTCGGCGCTGATAATCTGGGCGTTAAACGCCACGCCATGCATCGCCCCGCCGTCGCGGCTGCCTGCCGCGATACCGCCTACGTGGGTACCGTGCGCGCCGAGCTCGCCGTCGGAATCCACAGAAGGCGTTCCGTCATAGCGGAAGGCGTCGCCCTTCTTCACCGGAATATACGGGTCGGTATATTCACGAATCCCTTCCGTGACCAGGTTGATGACTTTATTGGTGCCGGAGAATTCCGGGTGCAGCGCGTAAACCGGCTGATCGAAAATACCGAGCTTAATCCCTTTGCCGGTATATCCCGCCGCGTAGGCTTCATCGGCGTGAATAGCGCCGAGGCCCCATTCGGCATTATATTCGCTGCTGCGCCAGCTGGCGGCGTCGCCCGCTTTGCCCTGCTCAATATAATTACTGGCCGCCGCCTGTCCGACACCGGCCAGCCCTAAGGCTATCGCCACCGCGCTCATGCGAATACGGCGCCCTCCCCGTGCAGGCGAATATCCCGCCTGAACAGGTTCCACTGCTCTGCTTCTGTTGATCATCCCAGAGACCGTCCATTGTTAGTTTGCAATGGGCCAGACGTGCCAGCCCTTATTGTCATAGGTATGACGCGCGGCCACCGGGCCGTCGCGGATATAAAGGTTAAGCAGAATTTATTAATTTATGCCAGCCCTCAAATAAGAGGTAGGAATTTTAAAAAGTGACCTGCGTCATATTATTTTTCTATCACTTTTGCGGTTTCAGCGAGTTAAAACCGCGCGCGATAAATAACGCCGTCGCGGCAGCGCCGGTTTACCGCTTCGCTTATTCGCGTTAAAAAAATAAAAACAGTGAAATATTAATCGATTACCATAAGTAAACTATAAGCATCATAATAGTAATTTTATGCAAATATAAAACCAGGAAAGCACCTGACATAATATTTACGACGTATTTCTCAATTATGTATAAATAAAAATTAAAAAAGCCTATGGCGCATTTTCAGGCTTTTAGGACGTTTCTTAAAAATGAATAAAAAATAATCAGCGCGCGATTATTTACTTCAATGGCGGCGGTCCGCCGTAAAAAAAGCGCCCGCAGGCGCTTGTACAATAACCGTATTAATACGAGGCGATTCAGGAATAGCGCAGCGTCTCGGGCTCGCGGCGCAGAATAACCTCGCCGTGACGCACCGAATAGCGCGCTTTGGCCTGGCGGCGCACCACTTCGTAATCATCCGGCGCGTCCAGCACCACCAGATTCGCCGGACGCCCTTCGCCAATGCCGTAGTTATCGCCAAGATTCAGCGCCCGCGCGCTGTTATCGGTGACAAAATCGAGGCTGCGCTGTAAATCCTCATAGCCCATCATGTGGCAGATATGCAGCCCGGCGTCGAGCACGCGCAGAATGTTGCCGTTGCCGAGCGGATACCACGGATCTTTAATCGAATCCTGCCCGAAGCAGACATTCATGCCCGCGCGATCCAGCTCCGCCACGCGCGTCACCCCGCGCCGCTTCGGCCAGGTGTCAAAACGCCCCTGCAAATGAATGCTCTCGGTCGGGCAGGAGACAAAGCTTAACCCTGCGCGTCTGAGCAGGCGAAAAAGCTTTGAGCAATACGCGTTGTCGTAAGAACCCATCGCCACCGTGTGGCTCGCCGTCACGCGCGCGCCCATGCCGCGTACCCGCGTCTCTTCCGCCAGCACTTCGAGAAAGCGCGACTGTGCGTCGTCGGTCTCATCGCAATGCACATCCACCAGACAGCCGGTGCGCTCGGCGAGATCCATCAGGAATTTCACCGAGCTGACGCCCTGCTCGCGGGTATTTTCAAAATGCGGAATGCCGCCCACCACATCCGCGCCCATCTCCACGGCCTGCTCCATCAGCGCCCGGCCCTGCGGGAAGGATTCAATACCCTCCTGCGGGAACGCGACGATTTGTAAGTCGATAAGATGGCGCGCCTCTTCTTTTACTTCCAGCATCGCTTTCAGCGCGGCAAGCGTCGGGTCGGTCACATCCACATGGGTGCGCACGTGCTGAATGCCGTGGTCGCGCAGCATACCGATGGTCGTGTGCGCGCGGCGTTTGGTGTCTTCATGGGTGATGGTGGCTTTGCGCTGGCCCCAGCGCTCGATGCCTTCAAACAGCGTGCCGCTCATGTTCCACGCCGGTTCGCCCGCCGTCAGGGTGGCATCCAGATGAATATGCGGCTCCACCAGCGGCGCAATGACCAGCCCGCCCTGCGCATCGAGTTCGCCCTCATGCGGCGGCTGCATCGCCGTCTGCGGCGTAATGGCCCTGATGAGCCCGCCCTCCAGTACGATCGTGAACCAGCCTTCGCGGCGGCGTAAACGGGCATTAACGATATTCATAACGGCTCCTTTCAGTAAAACGGTAAGGGCGGCTCACGGTTGCGGCTCCGCCAGCGCGCGGCGCGGTTGCCGGCCACGCGCCAGGCGCACCAACAAAAGATAGCTCGCCGCCGACACCGCGATGCCCACCAGCGGGGCTATCCACGGCGAAAAGTATGCGGTCAGCGCGCCGAGCGCATAAGCGGCAAGCCCGGCGTAGTTAAAGCGCGGCAGGTTCGCCTCGCGCAGCGCCGGATAACGCCCGCGGCGGTGGAACCAGTAATCGGCGATAATCACTCCGCCGACCGGCGGAATAATGCTGCCGAGCAGCACCAGAAACGGGATAAGCATTTCATACATGCCGCCGATGGCGAGCAGAATACCGATGCCCGCGCTGGCGACGGTCAGCGTGCGGCGGCGCTCGCTGCGCAGTAAATGACAGGCGGCGGCAGAAACGTTATAAATCGTCGGCCCCTGGATGGTCCACAGATTCAGACACAGCATAATCACCGCGGCGACCGAAAGCCCCTGCAACATCATCACCGCCACGATATCCGCCTGCTGATAGACCACCGCGCACCAGGCGCCCGCGATCACCATCAGTCCGTTGCCGAGCAGAAAGCTTATCAGGCTGCCGGTGATGGCGGTGCCGCTGCTGCGCGCCAGACGCGTCCAGTTAGTCGCCTGGGTCGCGCCGCTCGCGAACGTGCCGAAGACCATCGTGATGGCCGCCGACCAGCCCAGCGTCTGGGTCGGCGCGATGCTTTGCATCCCCTGCCAGCCGCCCGCGTGGCGGGTCGCTATCCACATCGAGACCACCAGCAGAATAAACATTAGCGGCACCGAGACGCGCGAGAGCAGATCCAGCCCGCGATAGCCCACCAGCGCCGTCACGCAAAACGCCAGCCCGAAGAACACCATCAGCGGCGTCGTTATCCACTCGGGCAGCGCCAGCAGTTTGACGAGCGTTATCGCGACCGTCGCGGTGCCCCAGGCGTACCAGCCCAGCTCCGCGAAGCCGAGCAGGAAATCGGAGAGTTTGCTGCCCATTTCGCCAAAACAGAAGCGGCCCATCAGCACGGTGTTTAGCCCGCTGCGGGCGGCAATCCAGCCGAGGGCCGCCGCGTAGAGCGCCAGCAGCAGGTTGCCGATAACGGCAATCCAGAGCATCTCGACGATGGGAAAGGCGACGCCCAGCTTGCCGCCTGCGAACATCGTGCCGGTGAAAAAGGTAAAGCTGAACAGCACCATTGAGATGGAGAGCAGGCCTTTGCGTCCGGCGGCGGGCGCCTCGCTTAACGGGAATTCGGTGTTCGCTGACATAACGTCTCCTCTGCGAAAAGTAAAAACGCGATTACGCAGAGATTCAGCAAGTTATGTGCCAGGAATCGGCGGGCGAAAGGGGGGCGTTTCCCGCCATAACGGGAAAACGACGCCCTGCGATTGTGCAACGCGGCGCAGTTTGCACTGTCGGCGGGAGACGCGCGCCGCCTTTGACGGCGACGCGCGTTATAACGGACTGCGGGGATCAGTCGAGATCGGCGCCGTTGCTGGCGATCACTTTTTTATACCACCAGAACGATTTCTTACGCTTGCGCTCCAGCGTGCCGCGGCCCTGGTCGTCGCGATCCACCCAGACGAAACCGTAGCGCTTGCTCATCTCGCCGGTAGAGGCAGAGACCAGATCGATGCAGCCCCAGGTGGTGTAGCCCATCACCGGAATGCCGTCCCCGATGGCTTCGCGCATCGCCTGGATATGTTCGCGCAGGTAGCTGATGCGGTAGTCGTCTTCAATCTCGCCGTTTTCGTTAAAAGCGTCTTTCGCGCCAAGGCCGTTTTCCACCAGAAAAAGCGGCTTCTGGTAGCGGTCGTACATCATGTTCATGGTGATGCGAAGCCCCAGCGGATCGATGCCCCAGCCCCATTCGCTGGCCTCGATATAAGGGTTTTTCAGCGATTTCACGATATTCGCCGCGCTGGTGACCTGGGTGTTCATATCCGCCGAGGCGCAGCGTGAGGCGTAGTAACTAAAGGAGACAAAATCGACGGTATCTTTGAGGATCTCGTCATCTTCCGGCGCTTTCTCGATAACAATGCCTTTTTCGCGGAACAAACGCTGCGTGTAGGCCGGGTACGCCCCGCGCGCCTGCACGTCGATGAAAAACAGGTTTTCCCTGTCTTTTTCCAGCGCCGCCCAGACATCTTCCGGCTTGCAGGAGTACGGATAGAAATTACCGCCTGCCAGCATACAGCCCACCTGGTTTTGCGGGTTCACCTCGTGGGCGATGCGGGTGGCGATAGCGCTGGCGATAAGCTCGTGGTGCGCCGCCTGATATTTCACCTGCTCCTGGTTTTCACCCGGCTCAAACGCCAGGCCCGCGCCGGAAAACGGGCTGTGCAGCAGAATGTTAATCTCGTTAAAGGTGAGCCAGTACTTCACCAGCCCGTCGAAAGCTTCAAAGCAGGTGCGCGCGTAGCGGGTGAAAAACTCCACCATCTTGCGGCTGCGCCAGGAGCCATATTCGGTGACCAGATGCATCGGCACGTCGAAGTGGCAGAGCGTCACCAGCGGCTCGATGTTGTACTTTTTGCACTCGCTGAACAGCGCGCGGTAGAAGGCGATGCCCTCTTCGTTCGGCGTCTGCTCATCGCCGTTCGGGTAGAGGCGACTCCAGGCGATAGAAGTACGAAACACCGTAAAGCCCATTTCAGCCATCAGCGCGATATCTTCTTTATAGCGATGGTAAAAATCGATCGCCTCGTGGCTTGGGTAAAACTCGTCGTCGCGCCATGCGACGCGCTTGTCCTGCCCGAGTTTCACCGCCAGACGATTCGGGCCGTGCGGCAGCATGTCCACCGTGGTTGGCCCTTTGCCGCCCTCGCGCCAGGCGCCTTCGGCCTGGTTTGCCGCAATGGCGCCGCCCCATAAAAACCCGTCGGGAAAAGTCTTGTTATCCATACGTATCCTCTGTTAATTCGTTTTTACTGCGGGCGCCTGCGTGGGGAATGCGGCAGGCTGCGCGTTGTCGCGGGCGGGCTGCGCCTTTTCGACAGGAATATCCTCAAAGCCCAGCACCAGCGTCAGGATGAACGACAGCACCACCGCCAGCGCCATCACCCCGAAGACCCAGGCAATCGTCATCGGGTTGGCCGGATCGAAAAACTGCACGCTGGTAAAGAGCCCCGGCGCCGCCATCGAATGACTGGCGAGCCCGGCAAGCCCGGCGACCGCGCCGCAGATAAAGCCGCTGATAAGGCTCGCCACCAGCGGGCGTTTCAGCCGCACCGCCACGCCATAGAGCGCGGGCTCGGAGATGCCCGCCACAATGGCGGAGGCCGCCGCGGCAAGCGCCGTCTGGCGCAGTTCCGGGTTGCGGGTGCGCCAGGCCACCGCGAGCGATGAGCCGCCGAGCGACAGGTTCGCCCCGATTTCCGACGGCATCACCATGCCCTCTTTGCCGGTTTCGGCGATGGTCTGGATGATGGTCGGCGTGAACACGCGGTGCATGCCGGTCATCACCAGAAGCGGCCAGAGCGCGCCCATAATCGCCACCGACAGCCAGCCCAGATAGCCGTGGATGGTGTACACCACTGACGAAATCCCGCTGCCGATCCAGATCCCAACAGGGCCAATCAGCACGATGGCGATGGGTGAGGCGATCAGCACAATCAGCATCGGCTTCAGGAAGTTCTTGGTAACCGCCGGCGTGATGTTGTCCACCCAGCGTTCAATATAGGAGAGTATCCAGGTCATGCAGAGCGCCGGGATCACGGTATAGGTATATTTTACCGCCGTGACCGGAATGCCAATGAAATCGACAGGTTGCCCCTGCGCGGCTTTAGCCATCAGGTCAACGAAGTTCGGGTGCACCAGCACGCCCGCGATGGCGATGGCGAGCGACATATTGGTTTTGAACTTCACGGCGGCGGAGGCGGCCACCATGATCGGCAGGAAGAAAAACGCGCCGTCGCCGATGACGTTAAGAATGGTCAGCGTCGGCGCGCCCTTCGCGACCACGCCCGACATCTCCAGCACCATCGCCAGCAGTTTCACCATCGAGCCGCCGATAATGGCCGGGATCAGCGGCGACATGGTGCCTATCAGCGCATCAAGAATGCCCGCGCCGATGCGCCGCAGCGTGATTTTGTCGTTGCGCGGCAGCGCGCGCTCAGCCCGTGCGCCTTCCGGCAGCAGCGTCAGCACTTGCGCGTAGGCCTGGGATACCGTATTGCCGATGATGACCTGACACTGGTTGTCGCTGCGCACCACGCCCAGCACGCCGGGGATCGTTTTCAGACGCGCCGCGTCCACCGCGCTGTCATCGTTAAGCACAAACCGCAGGCGCGTCATGCAGTGCGTGACGGCCGCCACGTTACCGCCACCGCCAATCGCATCGACTATCGAGCGCGCCAGCGCCACGTAATTCTTTGACATGATGGTGAAATCTCTCGTTATCACACGCCGTGGCGCGACAGCGCCCCTGCGCGTTTATTATTTTAAATTCAGGTACTTGCCAGTGCTTTGCGCGTAACACGCCGCGTGGCGCTGGCAGGATGACGAAATAGGTAACCGGTTCCACATCAGATTGGTTGCATGTGAAAGACAGATCAACTGAATTTTTTTTTGGCTTTTAAATCTGTGATGCAGATCGCCACAAGGTAGCCGTAAGCGTGCGCCATGCCCTGCCGCTTTGGCGGGAAATGTGTAGAATGTGCGGCACTTAAGCCGAGCCGGAGAGAGAAGATGTCGACAATGCAGGAAGTGGCCAAAAAAGCGGGCGTGTCCAAGGCCACCGTTTCTCGCGTGCTGTCCGGCAAAGGGTATGTGAGCGACGAGACGCGCAAACAGGTGTTCGACGCCATCGAAGCGACCGGCTATCGCCCGAACCTGCTGGCGCGTAATCTCGCCACCAACAAATCCCAGTGCATCGGAATGGTGGTCACCAACACGCTGTACAGCGGCAGTTACTTCAGCGAGATCCTCTCCCGCGCGGCGAAAAAGCTGGAAGAAAATGGCCGACAGTTAATTCTGGTGGACGGCAAGCACAGCGCCCGTGAAGAGCGCGAAGCGATTGAGTTTCTGCTCGATCTGCGCTGCGACGCGATTATCCTCTACCCGCGCTTTCTCGGCGTCGATGAGATTGACGACATCATCAGCCAGACCCGCCAGCCGGTGATGGTGGTGAACCGTAAACTGCGTAAACACCAGAGCCACTGCGTCTGCTGCGACCACAAAGGCGCGAGCCTTAGCGCCACCACGGCGCTGATTGCGCGCGGGCATCGCGATATCGCGTTTATTACGGGCTCCCCTGATTCCCCCACCGCGCTGGAGCGTCTGGCGGGTTACAAGGAGGCGCTGCGCCAGCACGGCATCGCGCCTGCGCCATTGCGGGTGCTGGAGGGGAAATGGACGGCCGCAAGCGGCGCGGCGGCGGTCAACGCGCTGCTGGAACGCGGCGTGGCCTTCAGCGCGGTGATAGCCAGTAACGACGATATGGCGGTCGGCGCGCTGAAAGCGCTGACCGACGCAGGGCTCAGCGTGCCGCAACAGGTGTCGCTGATAGGCTTTGACAACAGCCCTACCGCGCCGTTTTTAAGCCCGGCGCTCGCGAGCGTCAAAGATCCGGTGACCGATATGGTTCATGAAACCATCAACCGCCTGATTTCCATGCTCGACGGCGGTTATCTCTCTCGCGACAACCTGTTTGTCTCGGAGCTTATCCTGCGTGATTCCGTCGGCAACGGGCCTTATTACGGGTGCGCGTAAGTGGCGCTGATGGTTAGCGGGAAATGCGCAGCCGTGGCGAAGTGCGCGGCGAATAAGCGCTGCGGGCCGCCTTTACGGTTCTGGAAATAGTAATAGGCGGAGTAGCGGTTACCGGGGCGATAACTAAACCCCAAATCAGGTAAACACTGGCCGCGCGCCACGTGGCGTTTCGCCTCGGGCAACTGCGATTCTATTAAGGACTCTCCCTTCTCGCTGTATATTTCAACCGAGCGGATGACTTCATCAGGGTTATTCGCCACCAGCAAACAGACCGTATCGCCGCGCGCCATTACCGCGGCGGGCTCTTCGGGTAACATTCTGTCCGCACCGGACGGACACCCTGTCAGTAAACCTGTCACAACCACAACCAGCAGGCGTTTCATTTTTCGGCTCCCTCAGCATTTCCGTTATGCATCATGCATCGCGAGCTTAACGCGCTGCGCAGGGCCGCGCCAGCCATCCATGCAGCGCAAGGGAACCCTTTAAGGCTCGCTTTTCACCACGTAACGGGTGGCGGCGAAGCGGTTTAAGATGAGGTGCACTAAAAATACCATCGTGAGGGTTATCAGCAGCGACACGGTGACGGAGCTGATGCGGTAGAGATCGCTGAACACCAGATCGGTGTCGGGGTGCAGGTTCTGGCCGAACATAATGCCAAGCGTGGTGATGCTGGCGAAGCCGACGCCCGCGCCGACCTTTTCCATCACGTGCAGCCGCGCGCTGAACGCAAAGCCGAGCGCGATAAGCGGCATCATCAGCACCATATGGCTGCTGTGATCGTAGAGCACCAGTTGCACCAGCAGCACGTAAAGACAGCCAATCACCACGCCGACCACGCGCCACAGCGAGCTCAACACCGCGCCGCGATAGTGCATCGGGAAGAGGATCAGAATGCCCGCCATCAGCGCCGAGAGCGAGTCGCTCAGGTCCGCCATCTGGAACACCACGAAGTTCAGCGTCGCCACCGTGCCGGAGAGCAGATATTCATGGCGCACCCGCGCGGCGTCTTTCTCAATCAGCGGCGGCGGCTTGCGCGGCTCCACGTCCGGCAGCAGATAGTGCATCAGCGCGCTTAAGCCCACGGCCATCACGCTCGCTTCCATGTTGGAAAACAGCAGCGTATGCCAGTCGCTGGTCGGGTAGCTCATAAAGTTGAGCATCACGCTCTGACAGACCACGCCCATTGAGCCGAAAAGAAACAGCGGCCCTTTGCTCATAAAGCGAAAACGCATGACGTACAGCGCAAACACCACGCCGGTCATAACCACCGGCCACTGCGCAAGATAGCCGACGATAATCACCATTTCGACGCAGTTCAGCGCCGCGCTAAAGATAAACTGCTTCGCGACATGACGGTTGAACACGGGCACCAGCGACAGCAGCATGATCGGGTAGATAACGAAAAAGACCCCGTAGCTGGTGTTGTAGAAGCTCGAAATGCTGAGCGCCGTGACGCCCGCCGCCATGATGCGTAGCGTCTGGCGAAAATCATTCGCCGTGTAGACGATGTTGTCGTGCGGCGTAAAAACCCGCGCCAGCGTGTTAATAGACATGGTTAGTACACATAGTGCAGCAGGCTGATGAGGTGGATTTGCAGCCCGGAGAAGAAGCGGGCGAACGCGCCTTCGCTGTTATAGAGCTGCACCGTGGCGCGCGCGCCGGTCGGCAGCGACGCAGGCAGCGGCTCGTCGAGCGCCACGTGAATGCGCATACGGCGCGCGTCTCGCACCCAGCGGTTCGACTCCTCCGGCTGCGACAACTGACCATTCACCGCCTCCTGGCCTGCCAGTATCCCGGCGTCGTGGCTGGTCACGTGGGCGCGAAACACCTGGCCTGGCAGCGCGTCGAACACCACGGCGGCGTCCGTCCCGGCATGGGTATGGCGCAGGCTTTTCTCACGAAAATCGGCCACGATGTCGGTCTGCTCGCTCACCAGCGCCAGCGCGGGCGTACCGGCGGCGGCGTACCAGCCGGGGCTTAATTGCAGGTTGCTGACGGTGCCGTCGGCCCCGGCGCGGACCTGCGTCCAGCCGAGATTCAGCTGCGCGTCCTGCAATGCGTTGCGGTATTTTTGCAGCGTGACGTTGCGGTTGTCATCGCGCTCGCCGCGCGCAATGGTCAGCTCGCTGATTTTCGCCTCCAGCTGCGCCACCGCCTGCTCGCTGGTCTGCCAGGTGGTGCGCACTTTATCGAGATCCTGCTGAGAGACGTTTTGCAGCGCGCTCAGGCGCTGGTAGCGATCAAAGGTGACCTTATCGTTACGGGCCGTCAGGCGGGCGGTATTGAGGTTCGCCCTGGCGGCGACGATTTGCGCGTCGAGCTGACTGTTGTCGAGTTTGGCCTGGCGCAGGGCGATTTCCGCCGCCTCGACGCGGTTGGCGAACGGCGAAGCGTCGAGCTCAAACAGCAGATCGCCTTTCTTCACGCGGCTGTTGTTGGCGACATGCACCGCCGCCACGTAGCCCGACACGCGCGAAGAGACCGGCGTCACGACGCGCATCACGGTGGAATCCGGCGTCAGCGGGATCCAGATATCGGCGAGGATAAAGTACACAAACATCGCCAGGAAAGTGGCAATACTTACCCTTACCCAGCGGGCAAATTTTTGTTCCGGAGTCATCATAATTATTGTGTTTTTTCGGGGTCTTCTTCGCGGATCGTTCGCAGATTACGCGCGATGTGATTTAACGTTTCGCTGAAGATATCCATATCCTGCGCGGGAATATTTTGCGACACGCGCGCCTGATAACGCGCAATGACCGCGTTCAGCGTGGCGAGCATCGCCCTGCCGTCGTCGGTGAGCGATAGCAGGCGAATGCGTTTGTCGTACGGCGAGGTGCTGCGCGCCAGGTAGCCTTTATTTTCAAGGCACGCCAGCGTGCGCATCAGCGGCGGCAGCTCAATGCCCTGCACCTGCGCCAGCTCGCTGACCGAAATGTTATCCCCCTGTTGATCAAGCTGCATCAGCACCGTCCAGCCCGACTGCGTCAGGCCGGTGTCGGTAATGGCGTTGTCGATAATCGCGCGCCACTGGCGGACGATCATCGCCATGCGCATGCCCATCGGGCGGCGGGCGAAGCGTTCATCTTCAGTCATCGGGGGCTCCCTTCAGTCAGCGGGAGGGCAAATTAATACTTATCAGGGTAAGTATCAAGAAACGGGCGGGGAAAAGGCATGGATTGCGAAAGGCGCGGGCCGCCGCGCGCGGCAGACGGCCCAAACAGCCGGGAGGGTTACTGGCTAAGACGACTGGCGATAAGCCGCAGCTCGTCAGCGATTTTACGCATATCCGGCGTGTCGTCCGCGCGCGGCCCTGTCGAGTGACGGATAACCAGCCGCGCGGGCAGGATGGACGAAAGCCGCGAGGCGTCGCTTTCACTCGCCTCCAGCATCCGGCGCACCGCCTCTTTGCCCTGCATGTCGAGATCGAGCGACACGGTGGTCAGCGCCGGGTGGAAAAACGAGCTTTCGTACGTGTCATCGTAGCCAATCACCGATTTCTGGCCCGGAATGGAGAGCTGCTGCTGATGGAACGCGCTCAGCACGCCCAGCGCCATCTGGTCGTTTGCCACCAGCACGGCGGTAAAATGCGGCGCCTCGCGCAGCATTTGCAGCGCGCCCGCATAGCCGCTCTGGGCATCCCAGTTGCCGTGCAGCACCGTGACCGGCTTTAAGCCGTAGCTCTCCAGCGTCTCCAGCCAGCTTTTCAGGCGCAGCCGCGCGGAGACCGACCGCTCAGGGCCTGCCAGCAGTGCGATATCGCGATGCCCCAGATCGTATAAATACTTCACGCTCGCGCGTGTGCCGTCAGCCGGATTAAAAGAGACGTTAAATACCGAGCTGTACGGGTCCACGTCCAGGAACAGGCACAGAATGTCGTCGTTCTCAGCGGCTATCTTCTCGGCTTCCTGGGTCTCCAGCGGCACGTTGATGATAACCTTATCCACCAGCTGTGACTTGAGCTCGTTGATAGAATCCTGAATTCCCTGGCTGACGTTCTCATCGATCATCGAGATCAACACCTGGTAGCCATCCAGATTTGCGTAACGTTTCACCGCCGCCGCCACCTGCGAAGGCGCGTGCAGGGCCAGCGACGTCGTCACCAGCCCAAGCGTCAGACTCTGCTTGCCGACCAGCTGCTGCGCCAGCCGGTTTGGCACGTAACGCAAATGGGCGATCGCCTCTTCCACCTTGCGGCGCGTGGCTTCAGAGACATTCGCCGACTTATTCAGTACACGAGACACCGTCTGGTAGGAAACCCCCGCGTGGCGGGCGACGTCTTCCAGTGTGGCGCTTTTAGACTTCATGTTCCGGTTCCTTTTTCGTAGGCTGGGCTGATTGTAACAGGGGCCAGCCGGAAATACCTTTTCTGCACAAATCGTCGTGATCCTTTCGCCACATCAAGTACTACGTTCACAATACATAAAACTCGTGAGAAACATCACCGTTCGTTACAAAACAGGCCAATTTATTTGCACTGAGTCACAATTAATCAAGATCAAATTTGCCTGATATTTCGTAAAGGCGTTTTATGGCTGCGGTTATGTGAACGTAATACAAAACAATAAAAGAGGTTACTATGAACACTACGCTACGCACAGTGGCCGTTGCGTTAGCCGCCGCGCTGACTTCACCCTGCCTGATGGCAGCCTCATCCTCTGTACCTATTGATTTTCATGGCTATTTGCGTGGCGGCGTGGGCGTCTCGCAGGACGGCGGCCAGGAAGAGTGGCAGAAAAACAAGCTGGGGCGTCTCGGTAACGAAACCGACACCTACGGCGAAGTGGAGCTGGGCTCTGAAGTTTATAAAAAAGATGAAGTCAGTTTCTATATCGACAGCATGGTCAGCATGGTGTCTGACGGCTCCAACGACAGCGAAACTACGCTGAATGACGATGCCCAGTTCGGCCTGCGCCAGTTAAACCTGCAGATCAAAGGGCTTGTCCCGGGCGATCCGAACGCCGTGATCTGGGGCGGTAAACGCTACTACCAGCGCCACGATCTGCACATCATCGATACCAAATACTGGAACATCTCCGGCTCCGGCGCGGGTATTGAAAACTACACCGTCGGGCCGGGCGCGGTCTCCTTCGCCTGGATCCGCGGCGACGCCAACGATCTCGACTACCGCGTGGACGGCGATAACGACGTCAACATCAACTATCTCGACCTGCGTTACGCGGGCTGGAAGCCGTGGGCGGGCGCCTGGACAGAGTTCGGCGTCGATTACGCCATGCCTAACCCGACCGACAAACAGAAAGAGTACGGCGGCCTGTATGAAGCCGACAACGGCGTGATGCTGACCGGCGAAATCAGCCAGGACATGCTCGGCGGCTATAACAAACTCGTGTTGCAGTACGCTAACAAAGGCCTCGCGCAGAACATGGTGTCTCAGGGCGGCGGCTGGTATGACATGTGGAACTACGTCAACGACGCCAGCGGCTATCGCGTGATCAACACGGGCCTGATTCCGATCACCGATAAGTTCTCTTTTAACCATGTCCTGACCTGGGGCTCGGCGGATGACATCACCGCCACGACCGATAAATCCCGCCTGCTCTCGCTGGTAGGCCGCGGTCAGTATCAGTTTACGCAGTACGTGCGCCTCATCGGGGAAGTAGGCGGTTTCTGGCAGAAAGACACCTATAACAACGGCACGGATTTCAAACAGAGCGGTGAAAAATACACGGTCGCGCTGGGTCTTGCCGACGGCCCGGATTTCATGTCGCGCCCGGAACTGCGCGTGTTCGCCTCTTATCTGAACGACTCGCAGAACGGTAAATCGTTGCAGGACGGCACGGCTGACGATACCTGGAACTTCGGCGTTCAGGTCGAGGCCTGGTGGTAATACCCTGACGCGACGCAGGCGGCGGCGGCCCGAAACCGCTGTCGCTATGTCGCCTTTCGGCAGTCATGCTGAACAAACGTTGTATCTCTGAGAACTGTGGCACCTCCATCAAGGCGTAAGCCGCTGATGCACCCTCGTTGCCTTTTGCGGGATAACCTCTTATGCAGGGTTATCCCGTTTTTTTACCTGCCTTATAAGAGCGCTCTCGGTCAGCGAAGGGGTACAAATTTATCACGAATTTGTTTCTCCTCATCCGTGATCTGATATAAACTAAAATAGTCGATAAACGGCTCGGTCGTTTGAGTTGCTTACCGATACATGGAGAAGCACGTAAGGAAGCGGTTGCAGGGCAAGAACCTGCAAATCAAACCAGAAAACGACGGTGGGCAGCCAGGACCACGGAGGGCTAATCACCGTAAAAGTGAGTGAGACACTTTCGAGAAACAAGAAACCTTCAGCAGAGCCACTCACCTGCGAAAAGGTATCCGTGAGGGTAGTAACTATGACAACCACTATGTCCCAAAAAGCCGTTCGGGAAAGCCTTGGCAACCCTGAACTTTTTGAAGGCGGCGTGTATGTAACCAAAAACGGCACGGCTGAACTTTTCATTCAGCCAGCGACAGAGCGCGAAGCAGAACTGGCTGAGCGTGAGTACGAGCGCCAACAAGACGCCCTGTTCAGGACCTTAATGAGGTCTAAGCAGGATTTTGCAAACAACCGCAAGATGACCCCCGAAGAAGCATTAAGGAGGCTGAATGCGACAACCTGAAAGGAATGTAAATGAGCAAACCCGTATTTTTATCCGACACAGCCTACGTATCACTGTACGAAATCAAGTCCCGTCAGATCGATAAAGCGCGGCTGGCGGGCTACTCTGAAGAAGAGAGTCAGACGATCGGCGCGACGTTTGTCGCTGATTTACTGAAAGAAGCAACAGACGCCCTGTCCGGTATCACCACCTGGCCTGTTGATCCGCAAATGGCCTCCCGCGGCTACCCCTTCCGAAAGTGGCGACAAAAAACAACCGGCTTTCTTTGCCACCACGAAGTCACTGGATCAGAAATACAGGTTCACTACTTTTGCCACGGCAAAACGGATTATGTGAATGCATTTTCCCGCCTCACCACGGTCTATACCTACGTACCGTTTTATCTCCCCGGCGATGACCCCAGCTGAGTTGGCCCCCTCCAGTACGGGGGTGTTTACCTGTGCAGCGGCATGGATGATGCCGCCGCTGTCAGATAGACATAACGTTCTGGCTTGCTGACTGTGTGGGAGCGTTGCTCCGCATCGGCGTCGCGGCGATGGTTCGCGCCCCTTCTGCTGAGCATCACGCAGGCGGCAGACCCGTTTTTTACTTACCCGTAAAACGCTCATCCAACAGCTTGCGCAGCGCATCGGACTGCTTGCCGAAAATCGCATGCACCTCCTGACCGAGAATAATCACGCCCAGCGCCCCTTCGTCCTGTAAGGCCTGCGAATCGACGCGGGTTAAATCGTTTACCTTCACGCGCAGGCGCGTCATGCAGGCATCGACGCTGTCGATATTGTCCTGCCCGCCGAAATCCGCCACCAGGCGCGCGATTTGCTGACGCTCCTCGTCGTTTAGAGCAATCGTGCTGGCGGGCTGCGGGCGGGTAACGTGGTTGAGAAACGATTTCAGGCTAACCATAGCGGCTCCTTGTTCAGGTTGTTCTGGCAGAAATAAAAAAGCGCCCGTTCGGGTGAACGGGCGCGCAGGGAGAGGGTCAGGCGAGGCGGCGGCGCAGAATGCGGCATCCCCACGGGGCGAGCGGCAGCTTGCCGCTGACGGCATCGCCGGTCAGCATATCCGCGCAGCCCTCCGGCAACATCACCGACTGCGGCGCGCCGGTGTAGTTTTCAACGAAGATAAACGCCGATGCGCCATCCTGACGGGCATGCGCCGTGACGCCTGGCGGGAAGTCCGCCTCCAGCGCGCGCGCAAGCGCCAGCTCGTTAATAATGTTGGCGAAGAAATCACGCTGGAAGGCGAGATCGTTACGCGAGGCCACATACCACGCCTTGCCCGCGCCAAACGCGTTAACGGTCACCGCCGCGCGTCCGGCGTAGAAGTCGTCGCGATACGTCGCGAGCGCCGTCGCGCCTTCGGTGTGGATAAGATCGCACAGATGGCGTACCTGATACGGCCCCTGTAGCCCCGCTTCGTTGCCCGCCAGCCCCTGAATGAGGTTGCGTTCGCCGTCCGCGAGGCAGTCAATCTCTTCCGCCCAGATGCCCAGCAGCTTACGCAGCGGGCCGGGGAACCCGCCCAGATGGCAGAGATCGGTGTCATTAACGATGCCGCTCCAGTACGTCGTCACGAAGTGGCCGCCCTGTTCGACGAACGCCTCGACGCGCTGTGCGAAGCCCTCGCGCACCATGTAGAGCATCGGAGCGACCACCAGTTTATAGCGGCTGAGATCGGCGTCGGCGTTGATGATATCGACCGCGATCCCCTGCTCCCAGAAGGGCCGGTAGTGCTCGGCGACGGTCTTCTCATACTCCAGCCCCAGGTTACGCGGGCCCTGCGCGTCGTCCATCGCCCAGCGGCTTTCCCAGTCAAAAATCACCGCCACCTGCGCGTCCACCCGCGCGCCGACCACCGGGTCGAGCTGGCTTAAGATATCGCCGAGCTGCGCCACTTCGCGCCCGATGCGGGTGTCGATATGGCCGACGTGATCGACCACCGCGCCGTGGAATTTCTCCACCGAGCCGCGGCTCTTGCGCCACTGGAAGTACTGCACCGCATCCGCGCCGTGCGCCACCGCCTGGAGCGAGGAGAGAATATGCATCCCGGGCTTTTTCAGCTTGCTGGTGGGCTGCCAGTTGGTGGTGCCCGGCGTCGACTCCATCAGCACGAACGGTTTGCCGTGCTTTAAGGTGCGCATCAGGTCGTGATACATGGCCGTGTAGCAGGCAAGCTCGGTTTCGTCTTTCTCGCGGTGCCACATCGGGTAGCTGTCCCAGGAGATAAAATCGAGCGGCTCCGCGAGCTGCCAGTAGTCGTAATCGTAGAAATACTCCATGAAGTTAGTGGTCGCCGGTAATTCCGGGTTCACCGCCTTCAGCGGGGCCAGTTCGTGACGGCAGAAATCGGTCACCTGCGCAGTGTTGAAGCGCCGCCAGTCCAGATTCAGGCCGTGAATAGAGTTTTCGCCCTGCGGCGCCGGGGATTCAATCTGCGACCAGTCGGTAAACGTGTGGCTCCAGAAGGTGCTCCACCAGGCCTCGTTGAGTTTATCGAGCGTGCCGTAGCGCGCTTTCAGCCAGCCGCGGAAATTCTCCTGGCATAAATCGCAATGACACTCGCCGCCATATTCATTAGAGATGTGCCAGCCGAGCACCGCCGGGTGGTGCGCGTAACGCTCCGCCAGCAGACGGTTAATGGTCGCGGTTTTTTCGCGGTAGACCGGCGAGCTCATGCAGTGATTGTGACGCCCGCCGTGCAGCGCCGGAACGCGGTCGCGCCCCACGCGCAGCACCTGCGGGTATTTCTGCGACATCCAGGCCGGGCGCGCGCCGCTCGGCGTCGCGAGGAAGACATGAACGCCGCCCTGATACAGCTTGTCGATAATCTCATCAAGCCACTCGAAGCGGAACACGCCCTCTTCGGGCTCAAGCTTCGCCCAGCTGAAAATGCCGACCGACATGACGTTGCATTTGGCCTGCTGCATCATGGCGATATCGCTCTCAACGGTGCCCGGATAGTGCTCCCACTGCTCCGGGTTGTAGTCCGCGCCGTGCAAAAGGGCGCTGACCTTCGGACTTAAAGGCGCAAATTTGTTCATTGTAAGCTTCCTGATACCGCATACCCGTCCGCTTTCACCCGGCAGGCGTCAGGGCCCGCCGGGTCAATACAACCGGATATAAAGGGAATAAAAAGGATTAATTAAAGACTTTCACCGAGGGCAGGACCTGCCCGTGGCAATCGAAAAACGCCTGGTTTTCGCGGGCATTGCCGGTCTTCCATTCGTCGTGGATGTACTTCATGCCCGCCGGCGTCGCCCAGGTGTTGCCGGAAACGGCAATCCAGGCGGGCTCCCAGTAGAAGATGCCCTTGCCGCGATGGTTCTCGACATTCGCCACGCTCTGCATCAGGTCATGCACGTAGTCGTACTGGCCCTGCACCGTCGCCGGGTAGCCGCCGTCTTTTTCTTCTTTCTGCTGGAAGCTGTTCTCGGCGTTGTCGCAGTTCTCCAGCGTGTACGCATAAGCGGCTTCCACCACGATCACGTCTTTGTCGTAGCGCTTGCTGATGTCGTCCATATTGGCTTTAAGCGCGCTGATGGGGCCGTTCCAGTAGGTATACATCGACAACCCAATGACATCGAACGGCACCTGGCGTTTAGTGATTTCATCAAACCACCAGCGGAAGGTGTCGTTTTTGGTGCCTTCGGCCAGGTGCAGCATGATTTTCACCTGCTCGCCCTGGGTGAGATTTTCCCGCAGGCCGCTGATGGCCGCGTTTAAAAGGCCCGCGAGACGGTCAAACTCGCCGCCGCCCTGCCCCCAGCTTTTGCCCTCCGGCCACAGGATGCCGCCGTTAATTTCATTGCCGATCTGCACCATATCCGGCAGCACGCCCGCCTTTTTGAATTCAGCGATGGTGTCGCGGGTGTAGTCGTGGATCGTCGTTTTCAGCTGATCGTAACTCTGGTTTTCCCAGGCTTTCGGCTTGAACTGCTTGCCAGGGTCGGTCCAGAAATCGCTGTAGTGGAAATCGAGCAGCAGCTTCATGCCCTGCGCTTTAACGCGTTTTGCCAGCGCCAGCGTGGTGGCGAGATCGTTGGTGCCGCCGCCGTAGGGCGCGCCCGCGCTGTCTTTCGGGTCGACCCACAGGCGCAGGCGCACGTAGTTCACGCCGTTCTCACGCAGGATAGTCAGCGCGTCCTGCGGTTTATGGTGCGCGTCGTAAAACGTCGCGCCCTGGCGCTCCAGCTCCGGCAGCGTGGAGATATCCGCGCCCTTAATGAAACCGGCCGGGAGAGAGAGCGGTTTCGGCGTTATCTGCGTCGTACTGGCGGCGAAAGCGGAAAAACAGCAGGCCAGCGAGACGGCAAGCAGTGCGGGTTTACACAGTTTCATCAGATTATCCTTTGGTACTGCCGGAGGTCAGGCCGGAGACGAAGTATTTCTGTAAAGCCAGATAGAGAATGGCGACGGGTACCGCAATCAGCACCGCGCCCGCGGCGTACGTGGTGTAGCTCGCGCCCATCTTCTGCGCGACCAGGTTATAGAGCCCGATAGGCAGCGTGTATTTGTCCGGCGTGCGCAGAATGGTGCTCGATAAAATGAAATCCCCGAGCGGCCCGGTAAAAGAGAACAGCGCCACCACCGCCACGATAGGTTTCGAGAGCGGCATGATTATCTCGATGAAAATGCGGAAGTTGCTGGCGCCGTCCATACGCGCGGACTCGTCGAGATCTTTCGGGATAGCGTCGAGATAGCCCTTCATCAGGTACGTATTCATCGGGATCATGCCCGCGACGTAGATCAGCACCAGCGCCAGGTGGCTGTTAATCAGCCCGAGCAGCTGCGAGAGCACGAAAATGGCAATCAGCGCCGAGAACTGCGGGATCATCTGCAACAGCAGGAACAGCATCAGCCCGTTCTGACGCCCTTTAAAGCGAAAGCGCGAGAACGCGTAGGCGGTAAAGCTGACGCTGATTAACGTCAGTACCATCGTCATAAAGCTGATTTTCATCGAGTTCCAGTACCAGGTGAGGTAATTCACCTGGCCGTTAAAGAGATCGGCGTAATGCTGGAACGACAGGTTTTCCGGGATTATCGAGCTGCTGAGCAGGCTGTTGCCCGCGTTCAGCGACGCGCCGACCGTCCAGATGAGCGGATAAATAATGATGACGCTCACCGTCAGGATCAGCAGCCACGAGAGCGAGAGCCGCAGCCACTTTTCCTGTTTCATGCTTTGTCTTTTGGCCATGACGTCTCCTTATGCCGTCTCGTCATTTTTGAACGACTTCGTGGCGCGGAACTGCCACAGCGCCAGCCCTACCACGAAGATGGAGAGCAAAATGGTTATCGTCGCGGCGATGGCGTACTGGGACGAAGACATCGTCAGCTTGTAGATCCAGGAGACCAGAATATCGGTGCCGCCCGCGTTGGAGCCGGCCACCGCAGGGCCGCCGTTGTTAAACAGATAGATGATGTTGAAGTTGTTAAAATTGAACGTGTACTGGGTGATGATGATGGGCGCAATCGCATAGAGCACCAGCGGCAGCGTAATGGTGCGCAGGCGCGTCCAGGTGCTGGCGCCGTCCATCTTCGCGGCCTCATACAAATCATCCGGGATCGCCTGCAACACGCCGGTGGTCATCGCGAACACAAACGGGAAGCCGAGCCAGGTCTGCATCATGATGAGTGCAGTTTTGGTCCAGAACGGATCGGTCATCCAGGGTTTCGGCGCGATATTGAAAAAGGCCAGGATCGCGTTGTTAATCACCCCGAAGCTGTCGTTAAACATCCCGGCGAACACCAGAATGGTGACAAAGCCCGGCACCGCCCACGGCAGAATGAAAATGGTGCGGATAAGCGGCTTGAAGCGCAGATCTTTCTGGTTCACCAGAATCGCCAGCAGCACGCCCACCGTGCACTGGAACGTCGTGGCGAGCAGCGTCCACACTACCGTCCATTGCAACACGTCAAGGAAAGTCGAGCGCCAGATGGAGAGCGTGAAAATATTGACGAAGTTCTTAAGCCCCACCCAGTCCACGAGCTTCGCGGGCGGCGTGTGGTAGAGGTTGTAGTTGGTGAAGGCTATCGCAAACCCAAAGAGGATCGGGAACACCACCAGGAACACTAGCAGAATAAAGCCGGGCGCAATCATCAGATACGGAAAGCCATCCGACAGCAGCAGCTGATACTGCTTACGCACGCTGTTGAGCGTCAGCCCTTCGTCGCGGCGCTTGCCGTTGATCCACGCATCTCGCAGCGAGAAGTAGTAGACCGTCACCCCAAAGCACACCACCAGCAGGCTCAGAATGCCCTCCGCCAGCAGGAAGATGGAGTTATCGCGCGGCACCTCTTCACCCAGCGTGTAGAGCCCCCACAGCCCGACACGCAGGAAATCGTGAAACACCCCGAGGAAGCTTGCCAGCAGCACCAGGAAGGTGACGCCTTTTAGCCACTGACGGTTATAAAACTGGCCCACGCCCGGCAGCAGAGCGCAGAGCAGCGCGCACCAGGCGTGTCGGCCCGCCCCTCTGGCTACGGGCATCTTTTCGCTGGGACTGATAATCACACACGGCTCCTTCTGAAAACGGGAGGCGCGCCTCCCGCTTTTGACTGTTCATCCGGCGACGCCCGCAGACGCCGCCGGGTACGGCTTACTGATTGCTGGCCTGCATCGCTTCTATCTGCATGGTTATCTGTTTCACCGCGTTATCGAGCGCGGTTTTCGGCTCCTGCTTGCCGGTCACGCTCAGCTCCAGCGCGGCGTTGGCCGGTGCCCAGACTTCACCCATTTCAGGGATGCCCGGCATCGCGCTGGCGCGGGCCGCCTGCACGGCGACGGCGCTCGCTTTCTGATCGTCTTTAATCACCGGATCCTCCATCAGCGCCACCAGGGGCGGGATCTCGCGGGTCGCGATGTAGCGGATCTTCACGTACTTCGGCTGGTTGATGAATTCGAGAAACTGCTGGGCCAGCGCTTTGTCTTTGCTCCAGGTAGAGACCACGTAGCCTTTCACGCCGAGAAACGAACTCATCGGCTTGCCGTCCGGCAGCGTCGGCAGCGGGGCCACGCCGTAGTTAATACCGGCGGCTTCGTAAGGCTGGAACGCCCACGGGCCGTTAATCACCGCAGCCGCTTTTTTCTCGGTAAACAGGGAGTCGATAGCGTTCAGGCCGTTATCACCGATGATCCCCGCCGGGAACACGCCATCGGCGTAGAATTTCTTCAGGAAGGTGACGGCTTCCACCGCGCCTGGCTTGTTCAGGCCCACATCGGTGGCGTTAAACCCGCCTTTGTCGTTTTTACCGAAGATGTAGCCGCCCATCGGGCCGATAGCGCCCCAGCTGTAGTAAATCTGATCGAACTTGGCGAGCAGGCCGTACTGGTTTTTCGCGCGCTGCGCTTTAGAGAAGTCATACCAGGCCTGGAGGCTGTCGAACGGCTTTTCGACCAGATCTTTGTTGTAGATAAGCACCAGCGTTTCGACGGCTTTCGGCACGCCGTACTGCGCGTTATCCATGCGGAACGCGGCGATGGAAGACGGCGTAAACGCGTCGGTCTGTTTTTTATCGATGCTGAGCGGCGTCAACAGCCCCTGCACCACCGCGCCGCCCAATTGATCGTTTGGGATCACCAGCACGTCCGGGCCGATCCCCGCCGGGCCGTCGAGGCGCAGCTTCTCAAGCTGCTGGGCGAACGGCATCTCCTGCAGATTCACTTTCACGTCGTACTGCTTTTCAAAATCCGCCACGGCATCCTTAATTCCGGCGGATTTTTTAATGTCTTCCCAGACGTTAAGCTGTCGGGTCGCCGCGCTGGCGCCCGCGCTGACCATCAAAGCAGAGAGCACCAGGGCGGTAAGTATGTTCTTTTTCATTATCAACCTCATGTGAAGGTATAACAATCAGGCGTTTTTTATTGAATGTGGTCGTTCTGTTTTAAAACCCAATCGCTGTAACCACGCAGCTTGCGAAGGACTGCTTAGCGAGAGTTCATTTTGTTATACGCTACGCTGCCAACCCTGATAACTCTACAAAAAACTGTGCGTTGTGTGATCGTGGTTACAGAAATGAAAACCAGCGATAGGGGGCGAAATCCGGGGAAGTTATAGTCATGACACTGATTTAAAGCCGTTGCGCATCACTACGCTGAATTGTTACACGTAATACAAAAATAGGTTCAGCGCCCGTCCATTACGCCAGCGGCCACCACGGCCTACACTTTCGAGGAACCCTGATGTCCAGCATAAGACTGAGGAATGTCACCAAACGGTTCGGGAAAACCGAAACCCTGCACAATATCAATCTCGATATTGCCGACGGCGAATTTGCGGTGTTCGTCGGGCCGTCCGGCTGCGGGAAGTCCACGCTGCTGCGCATGATCGCGGGCCTTGAAGAGGTGAGCGACGGTGAAGTGCTGATCGGCGATGAAGTCATGAACGACGTGGCGCCGGCACACCGCGGCGTGGCGATGGTGTTTCAGTCCTACGCGCTCTACCCGCATATGACGGTGGCGGAGAACATGGGCTACGGGCTGAAGGTCAATAAAGTGCCGAAAGATCAGATTCGTCATCAGGTGGAGATGGTGGCGAAAACGCTGCAACTCTCGCACCTGCTGGATCGCAAACCGAAGCAGCTTTCCGGCGGCCAGCGCCAGCGCGTGGCGATTGGCCGGGCGATTGTGCGCAACCCGCAGGTGTTTATGTTCGACGAGCCGCTCTCGAACCTCGACGCCGAACTGCGCGTGGAGATGCGTCTGCATATCGCCAGGCTGCACCAGGAGCTGAAAACGACCATGGTCTATGTCACCCATGACCAGGTCGAGGCGATGACGCTCGCCGATAAAATCGTGGTGATGAACTACGGCAAGGTCGAGCAAATGGGTTCGCCGATGGAGCTTTACTACAATCCGGTGAATAAATTCGTGGCCGGGTTTATCGGCTCGCCGAAGATGAATTTCCTGCCTGCCACCGTGGCGCACTGGGAAGAAGGTGTGCTGGACGTGACGCTCTCGCAGGGCAAAACGCTGCGTCTGGCGCTCAACACCGCGCCGCTGAAGCCCGGCGACGCCGTCACGCTCGGCATTCGCCCTGAGCATCTCTCGACTAACGCGCAGGCGGGGGCCACCCTCACCTTTAACTGCGAAGTGGTGGAGCGGCTCGGCAACAATACCTACCTGTTCGGCCAGTGCTACGGGCATGACAACGTGAAGATTTTACTGCCGGGCGACGTGCATTTCCGCCCGTGGCAGGCGGTGGATGTGGGCTTCAGCCCGCGTGACTGTATGGTGTTTGACGCCGACGGGCTGCGCATCAGCGCCGAAACCGACGTCCCGCACGCGCATTAATGTTCTCCTGCGTCGGCCTTAACCGGGCCGACGATTTTCCCGCCGCTTTTCGGATTTCACAAAGATCCCCTCCCTCCATTACTGTATATAATAACAGTATTTTGCAGGCTGCCTTTACCGCCCGTTTAAGGAGGAACTATGTCGACGTTATCCCTGCTCCCTGAAGCATTACCTGAGGCGCTGGCATTACCCGCGCCCGCCGCACTGGCCGCGCCGCGCCGCATCCGTGTGAGCTACGCCAGCCGCTTTCATGACGGCGTGAACCTGGCCGCGCTGACGCTTCGCGGTAAATGGCTGGAGGAAGCCGGGTTTCCTACCGGCACCGATACCGACGTGCGGGTCATGCCCGGTTGTATCGTCATCACCGCGCGCGCGCCGGAGCCGGAAGATCCGCCCCTGCTGAAATCGCTGCGCCGCGTTTGCAAGCTCTCTGCCCGCAAGCAGCAACAGGTGCAGGAATTTATCGATGTCATTGCCAGCAAGCGTAAAAAAACCGGATAACCGCGCGGGCGCAGTACCGCCCGCGTCGGCGGATTAACGCATGTCATCGCGTTGCAGCCCGACATCGCGCAGCTGCTCATCGCTCATGCGGCTCAGTACCTGGCGCGCGCGGGCACGCGCCCGCCAGGCTTTCCAGGCGCGCCATAACAGCGTAAAGCCGATAAACGGCTGGCGGGGTCGGTTTTCATGAAATTCCATCGTCGCTCTCCTGTTTAACGCAGAGCCTTATGATGGTCGCGATCGCGGTTAACAATACAGATTCAAAAAATATCTTTATTGACCATACAGAATAGCGACACAGACGGCTGAAAGGCGTATTCTGCCGTTATCTGTACTGGTTTAAGTATCTGTACTGTACCGAGGGAGCATACAGCATGACGCGTTATCAGCATCTGGCCAGCCTGCTGGCGGAGCGTATCGAGCAGGGTCTTTACCGGCACGGAGAAAAACTGCCGTCGGTGCGTAGCCTGAGCCTGGAACATGGCGTGAGCATCAGCACGGTGCAGCAGGCGTATCAGGTGCTGGAAAACCAGCAGCTCATCGTGCCGCGTCCACGTTCGGGGTATTTTGTCGCGCCGCGCAAAATGCAGCCGCCGGAGCCCGCGATGACCCGCCCGGTGCAACGCCCGGTTGAGGTAACACAGTGGGATGAAGTGATGACGCTGCTTGACGGGCGCGGTGATAAAAACCTGCTGACGTTCGGCGGCGGCGCGCCGGATATCTCGCATCCTTCGCTCAAGCCGCTGTGGCGGGAGATGAGCCGCGTGGTGCAGCACAATCTACAGGAGGTGTTCAGCTATGACGATCTCGCGGGCAGGCAGGAGCTGCGTGAGCAGATAGCGCGCCTGATGCTGGATGGCGGCGCCAATATCACCGCCGATGAGCTTATCATCACCAGCGGTTGCCACAACGCGCTCTCTGTCGCCCTGCTGGCCGTCTGCAAGCCCGGCGACATCGTTGCCGTGGAATCGCCCTGCTATTACGGCACCATGCAGCTGCTGCGAAGCTTTGATATCAAAGCGATTGAAATTCCGACCGATTCACAGACCGGCATCAGCGTCGAAGCGCTGGAGCTGGGGCTGGAGCAGTGGCCCATCAAAGGCGTGATCCTGGTGCCCAACTGCAATAATCCGCTCGGTTTTATCATGCCTGAGCCACGCAAACGGGCCGTGCTGGCGCTGGCCCAGCGCCACGACATCGTGATTTTCGAAGATGACATCTACGGCGAACTCGCCACCGACTACCCCCGCCCCCGCACCATCAAGTCGTATGACATCGACGGGCGCGTCGTGCTGTGTAGCTCGTTTACGAAAACGCTCGCCCCTGGCCTGCGGGTCGGCTGGATAGCGCCGGGGCGTTACCGCGAACGCGTGCTGCAGATGAAATATGCGGCCAGCGGCACCAACGTGCCCGCCACGCAGCTTGCGGTGGCGGCGTTTATCCGCGACGGCCATTACCACCGCCACCTGCGCCGGATGCGCCTGCACTATCAGCGGCAGATGGAAATCTACACCTGCTGGGTGCGCGAGTACTTCCCGTGCGGGATTTGCGTCACGCGGCCTAAAGGCGGCTTTATGCTGTGGATAGAGCTGCCGGAAAGCGTCGATATGGTCTGTGTGGCGCGCCAGCTCACGCGCCTGAAGATCCGCGTGGCCCCCGGCTCGCTCTTTTCCGCCTCGGGCAAATACCGCAACTGCCTGCGCATCAACTGCGCGCTGCCGACAAGCGAGCGTCACCAGCAGGCGCTGAAGCAGGTCGGCGAAGCGCTGCATCATGCGGTGGAAGAGAGCTAAGCTTTGGATAAATCTCCTGTCGCAACATCCTGGCGGGTTATATGCTTAACGCATGGAAAAATTAGCTGAACTTAAGCGCGCCAAGCGTATTGCGCTCGCGCTGCTGCTGACGGCAGCGGCCACCTTTGTCACCACGCTGTTTCTGCCGCCCGGCTTCTGGGTCAGCGGCGTTAAGGCTATCGCAGAGGCGTCGATGGTCGGCGCGCTGGCGGACTGGTTCGCCGTGGTGGCGCTGTTTCGCCGGGTGCCGATCCCGTTTATCTCGCGCCACACCGCGATTATTCCGCGTAAAAAAGACCGTATCGGCGAGAACCTCGGGCAGTTTGTGCAGGAGAAATTCCTCGATACCGACTCGCTGGTGGCGCTTATCCGCCGCCATGAACCGGCACAGCTGCTGGGTCAGTGGCTCAGCCAGCCCGCGAACGCGCAGCGCGTGGGCCAGAACCTGGTTCAGGTGATGAGCGGCTTTCTGGAGCTGACCGACGATACCCGCATTCAGGGCCTGTTAAAGCGGGCGGTACATAAGGCGATAGATAAGGTCGACCTCACCCAGACCAGCGCGCTGATGCTGGAAAGCATGACCAAAAACAACCGACATCAGGTGCTGCTGGACGCCCTCATCGGCAGGCTGATTCGCCTGGTACAGAAACAGAGCACGCGCGACTTTATCGCCCGTCAGATTGTCCACTGGTTACAGACCGAGCATCCGCGCAAGGCGAAGATTCTGCCGACCGAGTGGCTTGGCGAACACAGCGCCGAACTGGTTTCCAGCGCCGTCAATTCGATGCTCGACGACATCAGCCACGACCAGGCGCACCAGCTGCGCCTCGCCTTTGACCGTATCACCGTGGAGTTTATCGACAAACTGAAAAGCGACCCGGAAATGGCCGCCCGCGCCGATGGCATCAAAGCGTACCTGAAAGAGGACGAGGCGTTTAACCGCTACCTCGCAGAGCTGTGGGGCGATCTGCGCGGCTGGCTGAAGAACGACATGCAGGCCGAAGATTCCCGCACGCGCCAGCGCATCGCCGATGCCGGACAGTGGTTCGGCGAATCGCTGATGAACGACGACGCCCTGCGCGCCTCGTTCAATGAGCACCTCGAACAGGCCGCGACCAGCGTCGCGCCGGAGTTCGCGACCTTCCTCACGCGCCACATCGCCGACACGGTAAAAAGCTGGGACGCGCGCGAGATGTCGCAGCAGATAGAACTCAACATCGGCAAAGATTTACAGTTTATCCGTATCAACGGCACGCTGGTCGGCGGCACCATCGGGCTGGTGCTGTATTTGCTGTCGCAGATACCGCATCTGCTGTAAGCCCGCTTAGCGCACAAATACCTGGCCGATGCGCGGCGATTTCAGAAAGTACGGGAGCCAGCACGTAACGCCGATGACCGCCGTCAGAACGCTGCGGATGCTGGCGTTATCCCAGGTTGCGCCGAACAGACTCACCGGCAGCACGGCGAACCAGAGCGCGCTCACCACACCTGCCAGATAGTAAATAACCATCGCGCGCCGCGTCTGGCGTTTACGCTGAAAGAACTGCCAGCTCGCGTAGGCGGTAATGCCAATCAGCACCAGCAACAGCGCCGCCGCGCCTGCCGCATACCAGGTAATAATGCCCGAACGGCTGAAATACGCACTTATCGCGCTGACCAGGTCAAACAGCTCTACCGGCAGAAAAATAAGGCTGAAAATAAGTCCGGCAGCTGGCAGATACAGCAACCCGTTAATTTTGCAGGCTTCAGTTTCTTCGCATGCGTCGCATAATCCCGACGCTTTGTTCGGCTCATTTTCATTGCACTGGATACACTTCATTTTCTTTCCCTGTTAATTTCACTTAAATCAAAAAAATGGCGAATTAATAATGAGAGACTGCGGGTAGCATAACGCAAGCGAAGAGCATGGCGAAGGGGGTTAATGCGTGGATGGGTTAACGGATGGATGTCGCGCAGCATTAACGAGAGTGCGTTATTCCTCCGGCACATTGCCGGAGACAGTGAAATGACGATGACAAATAATGAATTTAATGTTTTACGCGTAATGGCTGAAAAAGACATCGCCTGGACATGGATGATGCTGGATCGGACCCTTGCCATCCGCGGCATTGCGGGGTTTGGCAATGTAGCGAATATAGTTACCCGCCTTGTAAATAATGGCATGGTTGAGACGGTGTATGACGAGAGCACCTCAAAGCCTCGTTATCGTGTCTCAGAACAAGGTCATCAGTTATTAAGAAAACCTCATGATGATTAATAATGCAGAGTTAAATATTCTCAGGCTGCTAGCCTCTCAAAAAGAAGTCAACTGGACCTGGTATAATCTCGATCGCGCCATGGCCCGGTGAAATATGGAAGGCGTGGGTAATGTCGCAAAACTCGTACATCATTTATACGAGGCCGGGTTCGTTGACATAATACCGGCGAATCCGTCGGGCATGGACTATTATTCTGTTTCAGAAAGCGGCATAAAATATCTGGCGGCGCTTCATCAGCAAAACGCAGCGCCAAATAATTAAGTGATGACGGCAGTAACGTTTAATAAAAACGCTTTCTCGTTTTTATTACCTGCCCGCAGGCCTGGCGCAATCGCATCTCCTTAGATGTAGCGCAACAAATTATCACTCACCCGGCGGTAGAGTCAGGGACTGAGAAGTCTGAGCAGGACAAGGAAACACATCCGTTAACTCATTCTGAAGGAGAAATGGTATGGACCGTATCATTCAGTCACCCGGTAAATACATTCAGGGCGCAGGCGTGCTCGCCCGCATCGGCGACTATTTAAAACCGCTTGCCGAACGCTGGCTGGTCGTCGGTGATAAGTTCGTGCTCGGGTTTGCAGAAGAGACGCTGCGCCAGAGCTTTAAACAGGCTGAACTTAACGTCGAAATCGCGCCCTTTGGCGGCGAATGCTCGCAGAATGAAATCGACCGCCTGCGCAAGCTCGCCGACAGCGCCCGCTGTACCGCCGTGCTCGGCATCGGCGGCGGTAAAACGCTCGATACGGCAAAAGCGCTGGCGCACTTTATGGCCGTGCCGGTCGCTATCGCGCCGACCATCGCCTCTACCGACGCGCCCTGTAGCGCCCTTTCGGTTATCTACACCGACAATGGCGAGTTCGACCGCTACCTGATGCTGCCGCACAACCCCAATATCGTTATCGTCGATACGCAGGTCGTGGCGGGCGCCCCGGCACGCCTGCTGGCGTCCGGCATTGGCGACGCGCTCGCCACCTGGTTTGAAGCGCGCGCATGCTCGCGTAGCGGCGCGACCACCATGGCGGGCGGAAAATGCACCCAGGCCGCGCTGGCGCTTGCCGAGCTGTGCTACAACACGCTGCTTGAACAGGGAGAAAAAGCGATGCTGGCGGCTGAGCAGCACGTCGTCACCCCGGCGCTCGAACGCATCATCGAGGCCAACACGTATCTCAGCGGCGTCGGCTTTGAAA
>Ga0157365_10000037_pt1 | contig 67968 bp, 52 predicted proteins | sample AttsexASBM3_FD_111478 | JGI IMG/M metagenome (GOLD analysis project Ga0157365, IMG submission 111478) | Fungus gardens microbial communities from leaf cutter ant in Ribeirão Preto, State of São Paulo, Brazil - Atta sexdens ASBM3 | ecosystem: Host-associated > Fungi > Mycelium > Unclassified ...
ATGTGAACTTTGTTACGCGCACCGAAGATGAACGGCTTCATTTTCGGGTTCCAGTAACGGGTCTGGTGACCGAAGTGAACACCAGCCTTGAGCATGTCGCGCATGGAAACAGTTGCCATGATTTAAAACCTCTGTTTAAAAGTTGGGGTTATGCCTCCACGTATCCCATATTACCGACCCCGAAGGGCACCCCGGAATATGTGCCGATACGTGTGTGTTATTACACAAAGTGAGAGTAGTCGCCTCTGTGCCAGGATTCTGGTACAGAAGTCCGGCGCGCTTTATATCACAATTTCGCCAGGGACTCCAATAGTTGTTCACAGATGGTGCCCTTAATGATTCTCAATTTGGCACCTTCCTGATGCCCTGATACCATTGTTTTACATTTATCAGTATTGCCGACTTTTCCGGCACCAGCGGACCAGATTATGGCTATTTCAATCAAAACTCCTGAAGAAATCGAGAAAATGCGCGTCGCGGGCAGGCTTGCCGCTGAAGTGCTTGAGATGATCGAAGAACATGTTAAACCGGGCGTCAGCACCGGCGAACTGGATCGCATCTGTCACGATTACATCACTCATCACCAGCAGGCGATCTCCGCGTGCCTCAACTACCACGGCTTTCCGAAATCCGTGTGCATCTCCATTAACGAAGTGGTGTGCCACGGTATTCCTGATGACGGCAAGCTGCTCAAAGATGGCGATATCGTTAACATCGACGTGACCGTCATTAAAGACGACTACCACGGCGACACGTCCAAAATGTTCATCGTCGGCAAACCGACCATTCTGGGCGAGCGCCTGTGCCGCATCACCCAGGAGAGCCTGTATGTCGCGCTGCGCATGGTGAAACCGGGCATTCGCCTGCGTACTCTGGGCGCCGCGATTCAGAAATTTGTCGAAGCAGAAGGGTTCTCCGTGGTGCGCGAATATTGCGGTCACGGCATTGGCCGCGGCTTCCACGAAGAGCCGCAGGTGCTGCATTACGATGCAGACGACGGCGGCGTGGTGCTGCAACCGGGCATGACCTTCACGGTCGAGCCGATGGTTAACGCCGGCGACTACCGCATCCGTACCATGAAGGATGGCTGGACGGTGAAAACCAAGGATCGCAGCTTGTCTGCGCAGTATGAGCATACTATTGTGGTCACGGATAACGGCTGCGAAATTCTGACGTTGCGTAAAGACGACACCATACCCAACATCATTTCGCATAACGACTAATAAGAAGCCGGCCAACGCCGGCTTTTTTTATGGGTGGCGCATGATGAGCAACACATTACCTGAGCAGTCTGTGAATACCACGCTCGCTCCTCTTCCCGGACAGCCTGAAAACCCCGCCACCTGGCCTGCCGACGCGCTCACCTGCGCGCTAATAAAACAGCATCTCGACGCTTTCCAGCAGTGGCTCGGCGCCGCGTTTGACGACGGCTATAGCGCCGAGCGGCTGATTGAAGCGCGCACCGAATTTATCGACCAGCTCCTGCAGCGGCTGTGGCTTGCCGCCGGTTTCGGCGAAACCCCGGATACCGCGCTCGTGGCGGTCGGCGGTTACGGGCGTGGCGAGCTGCACCCGCTTTCAGATATCGATCTGCTGATCCTCAGCCGCAAGCGCCTGTCCGAAGAACAAGCGCAGAAAGTGGGTGAACTGCTCACCCTCCTGTGGGACGTCAAGCTGGAGGTCGGCCACAGCGTGCGCACGCTTGAAGAGTGCCTGCTGGAAGGGCTATCCGATCTCACCGTCGCCACCAACCTGATTGAATCACGCCTGCTGATTGGCGACGTGGCGCTCTTTCTGGAGTTGCAAAAGCACATTTTCAGCGACGGCTTCTGGCCCTCTGAAAAGTTTTTCGCCGCAAAGGTCGATGAACAGAACGAGCGCCACCAGCGCTATCACGGCACCAGCTACAATCTCGAACCGGATATCAAAAGCAGCCCCGGCGGCCTGCGTGATATTCACACCCTGCAATGGGTGGCGCGCCGCCACTTCGGCGCCACATCGCTGCGTGAAATGGTCGGCTTCGGCTTTCTGACCGAAGCGGAGCGCAACGAGCTCGACGAGTGCCAGCACCTGCTGTGGCGCATTCGTTTTGCGCTGCATCTGGAGCTTAACCGCTACGACAACCGTCTGCTGTTCGACCGCCAGCTTAGCGTCGCCCAGCGCCTGCGTTATGAAGGCGAAGGCAACGAGCCGGTCGAGCATATGATGAAGGATTTCTACCGTGTAACGCGGCGCGTCGGCGAGCTCAACCAGATGCTGCTGCAACTGTTTGACGAGGCTATCCTCGCGCTGACGACCGACGAAAAACCGCGGGTGCTGGACGACGATTTCCAGCTGCGCGGCTCGCTTATCGACCTGCGCGATGAAACGCTCTTTATCCGCGAGCCGCAGGCCATTCTGCGCATGTTTTATATGATGGTGCGTAACCGCGACATCACCGGCATTTATTCCACCACGCTGCGCCACCTGCGCCACGCGCGCCGCCATCTGAAACAGCCGCTGTGCTACATTCCGGAAGCCCGCTCGCTGTTTCTGGCGATGCTGCGCCACCCCGGCGCGGTCAGCCGCGGCCTGCTGCCGATGCACCGCCACAGCGTGCTGTGGGCTTATATGCCGCAGTGGTCGCATATCGTCGGGCAGATGCAGTTCGATCTGTTTCACGCCTACACGGTAGATGAACACACCATCCGCGTGCTGCTGAAGCTCGAAAGCTTCGCAAAAGAAGAGACACGCTCGAAACACCCGCTCTGCGTGGAGCTCTGGCCGCGTCTGTCGCACCCGGAGCTTATCCTTATCGCCGCGCTGTTTCACGACATCGCCAAAGGGCGCGGCGGCGACCACTCGGTGCTGGGCGCGCAGGACATTCTGAAATTCGCCGAGCTGCACGGTCTGAACTCGCGAGAAACTCAGCTTGTCGCGTGGCTGGTGCGTCATCACTTGCTGATGTCCGTCACCGCCCAGCGCCGCGACATCCAGGATCCGGAAGTGATTAAACAGTTCGCCGAGGAAGTGCAGACGGAGAACCGGCTGCGTTATCTGGTCTGCCTGACGGTGGCGGATATCTGCGCCACCAACGAAACGCTCTGGAACAGCTGGAAACAAAGCCTGCTGCGCGAGCTTTACTTCGCTACCGAGAAACAGCTGCGTCGCGGCATGCAAAGCACGCCCGACATGCGCGAACGGGTGCGCCACCATCAGTTGCAGGCGCTGGCGCTGCTGCGCATGGAAAACATCGACGAAGAGGCGCTGCACCATATCTGGGGACGCTGTCGCGCCAACTACTTCGTGCGCCACAGCCCGAACCAGCTCGCCTGGCACGCGCGTCATCTGCTCAGACACGATCTCAGCCAGCCGCTTATCCTGCTTAGCCCGCAGGCGACCCGCGGCGGCACCGAGATCTTCATCTGGAGCCCGGACCGCCCTTACCTGTTCGCCGCGGTCTGCGCCGAGCTCGACCGGCGCAATCTCAGCGTCCACGACGCGCAGATCTTCACGACCCGCGACGACATGGCGATGGATACTTTTATCGTGCTGGAGCCGGACGGCAGCCCGCTCTCCGCCGACCGTCACGAGGCGATTCGCCACGGTCTCGAACAGGCCATCACGCAGCGTACCTGGCAGCCGCCGCAGCCGCGTCGTCAGCCGGCCAAACTGCGCCACTTTACGGTGGATACCGAGGTCAATTTCCTGCCGACCCACACCGAGAGAAAATCGTTTCTTGAGCTTATCGCACTCGATCAGCCAGGGCTTCTGGCGCGCGTCGGCCAGGTCTTCGCCGACCTCGGAATCTCCCTGCACGGGGCCCGAATCACCACGATCGGCGAGCGAGTAGAAGATTTATTTATAATCGCGACAGCGGACCGGCGTGGCCTTAATAATCTGCTCCAGCAAGAGGTGAGACAACGGTTGACAGAGGCCCTCAATCCAAACGATAAAGTGTAGTGAATTTTTAATACCCAAAAGTTATCAGGAAAGAAGCTAATTATGCAGCAGCTACAGAACGTTATTGAATCCGCTTTCGAGCGCCGCGCCGATATCACCCCGGCGAACGTCGATGCCGTCACCCGCGAGGCGGTAAACCAGGTTATCGCCCTGCTGGACAGCGGCGAACTGCGCGTCGCAGAGAAGATCAACGGCGAGTGGGTCACCCACCAGTGGCTGAAGAAAGCGGTGCTGCTTTCCTTCCGTATTAACGACAATCAGGTTATCGAGGGCGCTGAAAGCCGCTACTTCGACAAAGTGCCGATGAAATTCGCGGATTACGACGAAGCGCGCTTTCAGAAAGAAGGCTTCCGCGTCGTGCCGCCAGCCGCCGTTCGTCAGGGCGCGTTTATCGCCCGCAACACCGTACTGATGCCGTCTTACGTCAACATCGGCGCGTATGTCGATGAAGGCACCATGGTAGATACCTGGGCGACCGTCGGCTCCTGCGCGCAGATCGGTAAAAACGTTCACCTCTCCGGCGGCGTCGGCATCGGCGGCGTGCTGGAGCCGCTGCAGGCGAACCCGACCATCATCGAAGACAACTGCTTTATCGGCGCGCGCTCTGAAGTGGTAGAAGGCGTTATCGTCGAAGAAGGCTCCATTATCTCAATGGGCGTTTACATCGGTCAGAGCACCAAAATTTATGACCGTGAAACCGGCGAAGTCTTCTACGGTCGCGTACCGGCGGGCTCCGTGGTGGTGTCCGGCAACCTGCCGTCGAAGGATGGCAAGTACAGCCTCTACTGCGCGGTGATCGTCAAGAAAGTCGACGCGAAGACCCGCGGCAAGGTGGGCATCAACGAACTGCTGCGTACCATCGACTAAGCAGAACGTAAAAAGGCGGGCCTGGCCCGCTTTTTTAACATCTGAAGGTGGCGCAAAGAGATCTTTTCGTTAATTATCTAAAGGTTAATATTTCCCCAGGGGGATCGCTATGTACGACAATCTTAAGAGTCTTGGCATAACCAATCCTGATGAAATCGACCGTTACAGTCTGCGCCAGGAAGCGAACAACGATATCCTGAAGATCTACTTTCATAAGGATAGAGGCGAGTTCTTCGCCAAGAGCGTGAAGTTTAAATACCCACGCCAGCGCAAAACCGTGGTCGCCGACGGCGTCGGTCAGGGTTACAAAGAGGTGCAGGAGATAAGCCCCAATCTGCGCTATGTGATAGACGAGCTGGATCAAATCTGTCAGCGCGATCGCACCGAAGTGGATCTGAAACGCAAAATTCTCGACGATCTGCGCCACCTGGAAAGCGTGGTGGCAAATAAAATTTCTGAGATTGAATCCGATCTCGAAAAGCTGACCCGCAATAAATAAGCGCGTTCGCGAGAACGTCAGACAGAAAAAAGGCCGCATTCGCGGCCTTTTCTTTTTCGCTACCGATTACTGCATCAGCAGGTAGATAGAGCTGTCGCCGCGCTGAATATTCAGCGCCAGTACCGACGGCTTGCTGTCGAGGATTTTACGCAGTTCAGCGATGTTGTTCACCGGCTGCTGGTTCGCGCCGACGATAACGTCACCTTTCTTCAGGCCAATACGCGCCGCAGGCGAGCCCGCTTTCACGCTGTTGACCATCACGCCTTTATCCTTGCCGCTACGGTTGGTCATCTCCGCCCCTTCGATGCCGCTGAAGATGGAAGAAGAGTCGACCTGCGTCTGGCTGCTCTGCTGCAGTTCCAGCTCCACATTCACCGGCTTGCCGTCGCGCAGCAGGCCAAGCGTCAGTTTCGTGCCGACCGGCATGGTGCCGACCTGCGCGCGCAGCCCTGCGAAGCTGTTAATCGGCTTACCGTTAAGCGACACAATCACGTCGCCCGCTTTCACGCCCGCTTTCGCGGCAGAGGAGTTCGCCAGCACCTGGCTTACGAACGCGCCGCGCTGGGCGTCCACTTTCATCGCCCTGGCGAGTTCAGAGTTCAGCTCGGTGCCCATAATACCCAGCTCGCCGCGTTTCACCTGACCATATTCCACCATCTGCGTCGTCAGGCTTTTCACCATGTTGCTCGGGATAGCAAAGCCGATGCCGATGTTGCCGCCGTCCGGCGCCAGGATCGCGGTGTTGATGCCGATAAGCTCGCCGTTCAGGTTCACCAGCGCGCCGCCGGAGTTCCCGCGGTTAATCGCCGCATCGGTCTGGATAAAGTTCTCGTAGTTCTCGGCGTTCAGGCCGCTACGACCGAGCGCAGAGACGATACCTGAGGTCACGGTTTCGCCAAGGCCGAACGGGTTACCGATAGCGACCGCGTAGTCGCCGACGCGCAGGCTGTCAGAATCCGCAAGTTTAATCGCGGTCAGGTTTTTCGGGTCCTGAATCTGGATCAGCGCAATGTCGGAGCGCGGATCTTTACCCACGATTTTAGCGTCCAGCTTGCGGCCGTCGCTCAGCTGCACTTTGATGGTGGTCGCGTTATCCACCACGTGGTTATTGGTCACCACATAGCCTTTGGCGGCGTCGATTATCACGCCGGAGCCCAGCGCCATGAATTTCTGCTGCTGGCCGCCGCCGTCAGCGCCGCCAGGGCCTCCCTGACAGAATGGCGAACTCTGGAACGGCGAGCCATCCTGACAGAACGGCGAATCATCGCCGAAAAACTGCTGGAAGTTACGCGGCATACGCGGCGTGTTCACCGTCGTGCTGCCCTCGACGTTAATGCTGACAACGGAAGGCATCACTTTTTCCAGCATCGGCGCCAGGCTCGGCATCGCCTGCGACGTGACCGCAGATGCCGTCTCAGCGGCAAAGGAAACCGGGCTTAACGCCAGTCCAAGGCTCAGAGCCAGCGCACTCATTGCTAACGTGGTTTTTTTCATCGTTTCATTCCCAACTAACAAGTAACGCAAATAAATTGCTGTGAAGGTGACTACTCAGAGCGAATTTATAGCGCGAAGTTCCACCGTTAATTTTCTGAAAAAAGTAAAAATTTATTGGCCGTCTTTACAAAACGCAACGGCATTATTCCACCGCCATTAGCCTGCGATATTCATCCCATGCATATAAATCGGTCATCCCGCTGATATAGTCCTGGATGAGACGGCAGCGATAATAATATTCATAGACGGGGAAATCTGCCGCCTGCGGGTGCAAATTATTCACCGCTTCTATATAAGCCAGCCGGTGGCGGGAAGAGAGCTTATGGTAAAGGCGCGATTCAATCGGTAGCCCGCGCACGCTCTCTTTTTCCACCAGCTCGCGAAATTGCGCCAGCGTCAGCGACAGCAGCGGGCGATAAATATCCAGCAGGCCGCTAATCACCCGGTAGCCCTGTAATTCCAGCTGTTCGACGTCAGGGTGGTTAAACACATGACGCACCGCGACATTTTTATAAAGCTCCAGCAGGCGGCTAAACGGGCTGTCATCTTCCAGCAGCGCATGATTAAAAGAGCCGTCAAACACCGCCGGCAGATTATCAATAAAACGCTGGGCGGCGTAGGGCGCCAGCCGGTTTAACGTATTGACGCGCAGATACATAAAGAACTGATCTTCCGCGCTGTGGTGCAGCTGATTCGTGCCCGATTTATCCCAGGCGTTTTGCACCACCAGATTGAAGAGATCGCCAGGCTGATGCTCGCCCCACGCGTCATAAAGATGCTGATATAACTGCTCGACGCTGAAGATGCGTTTTTCCACCGCGTCTTCGAGATCCGCTACGCAATAGGAAATATCGTCGGCCGCCTCCATAATCCAGGCGAGCGGGAAGCGACTGTAAGCGTCTAATTGCAATTCTTTACGTAGCCGCGAAATATAGTGCTCTTCCGAGAGATAAAACCCCGGCTTTTTCATCAGATAACTGTGAGTTTCCGGCACCGGGCCGGTATGCCAGGCCGGGCGCGTATATTTAAGAATGCCGCCGACCTGCGCCCAGGTCAGGTTCATGCGCAGCAGCGTATGCACCAGGCGAATGCCCTGCGCGTTGCCCTCAAAATGGCACAGGTCGCTGCGCACTTTGCGGCGCAGGGCGTTGAGGTCCTCTTCGCCCTCCTGCAAGCGCAGCGCCTGCACCGCGCAGCGATCCTGGCTTACCGGCAGATTCTCGGCATCGGCCGGAAAGAGCCGCTGGCTGAACCAGTCGTTAATCGCCGCCTCGCCGAAATGGCCAAACGGCGGATTGCCGATATCGTGCATCAGGCACGCCATCTCGACGATGCTCTCAAACGGCCCGGTCAGCTCCGCAAGGCCATACGCCTCAAGCAGCCCCTGCTCTTTCAGGCGGCTTAACACCTCTTTAGCGATATAGCGCCCGACCTGCTGCACCTCAAGCGAGTGCGTCAGGCGGGTGCGCACCGCGGCGTTGCGCTCAAGGGGGAAGACCTGGGTTTTCTGTTGCAGGCGGCGGATCGCGGGCGAGTTAATAATGCGGCCGCGATCGCTTTCAAAAATGCGCAGGATCTCGTGTTCGCTTTTCACGCCCTGCGGTGAGCGATACCGGCGATGCCAGTTGATTTTGTTTCGGAAATCGATTTTCTGCATCCGCCCTCCCGGTCTGCGCGCGCACGCGAATTAATTCCTTGCTGTCTGCCATGATAGACTATGCCTCTGAATCCATCATTTAGCGAGTATCTCTATGAAAGCAGGCATTATTGGCGCAATGGAAGAAGAAGTGACGCTGCTGCGTGACAAAATCGACAACCGCCAGACCCTGAATATCGCCGGCTGCGAAATTTACACCGGCACCCTCAACGGCGTGGACGTCGCGCTGCTGAAATCGGGCATCGGCAAAGTTTCCGCCGCGATGGGCGCAACGCTGCTGCTGGAGCACTGCAAACCTGACGTGGTGATCAATACCGGTTCCGCGGGCGGCCTCGCGCCCTCGCTGAAAGTGGGCGATATCGTCGTGTCCGATGAAGTGCGCTATCACGACGCCGACGTCACCGCGTTCGGCTATGAATATGGCCAGATGGCCGGTTGCCCGGCGGCGTTCAAAGCCGATGACAAACTGATCGCGGCGGCGCAGGCGACGATTGAACAGCTGAACCTGCACGCGGTGCGCGGGCTGGTGGTCAGCGGCGACGCGTTCATCAACGGTTCGGTGAATCTCGCGAAAATCCGCCATAATTTCCCGCAGGCAATTGCGGTAGAGATGGAAGCGACCGCCATTGGTCACGTCTGCCATAACTTCGGCGTGCCGTTTGTCGTGGTGCGCGCGATTTCTGACGTCGCGGATCAGCAGTCGCACCTGAGCTTTGAAGAGTTCCTGGCGGTGGCGGCGAAGCAGTCGAGCCTGATGGTGGAGACGCTGCTCACGAGCCTGAACCGTGGCTAAGCGTTGGCTTAACAGGGCGCTGGTCGCCCTGCTTTTTCTCCCGGCGTGGCTCTGCGCCGCGCCGCGCGTCATCACTCTCTCTCCCGCCAATACCGAACTTGCCTTTGCCGCCGGCATTACGCCCGTTGCGGTGAGCGCTTATTCCGATTACCCCGACGCGGCGCGTAAGCTTGAGCAGGTCGCCAACTGGCAGGGCATGAACCTTGAGCGCATCGTCGCGCTGAAGCCCGATCTGCTGGTCGCCTGGCGCGGCGGCAACCCGGAACGACAGGTCAATCAGCTTCAATCGCTTGGTATTAAGGTGCTCTGGCTCGATCCGCAAAATGTCGCGCAGATAGCTGACGCCCTGCGCGCGCTGGCCCCTTACAGCCCGACGCCTGAAACGGCGCAGGCGGCGGCGCGCGCGCTCGAACAGCGCTGGCAGGCGCTCGCCGCGCGTTATGGGGCAGCTGCGAAAAAACGCGTCTTTATTCAGTTCGGCACGCGTCCGCTGTTCACCACCGGCAAAGCGTCTGTCCAGAATGAGATAGTCGAGACCTGCGGCGGCGCCAATATCTTTGCCGACAGCCCCGTTCCCTGGCCGCAGGTGAGCCGCGAACAGGTGCTGGCCCGTCAGCCGCAGGCCGTGATCATTACCGGCGGCGACACGGTTATCGCCGCCACGCGGCAGTTCTGGCGGCCGCAGCTCGACGTGCCGGTCATAAGCATTAACGATGACTGGTTTGAGCGCGCGGGCCCGCGTATTATCCTCGCCGCGAATCAGCTCTGCCAGGCGCTGGCAGAGGTAAAATAACGAGTCGAGGAACATCATGCTGGTTTACTGGCTGGATATTATTGGCACCGCGGTGTTTGCCATCTCCGGCGTTTTGCTGGCGGGCAAACTGCGTATGGATCCGTTCGGCGTGCTGGTGCTGGGCGTCGTCACCGCGGTCGGCGGCGGCACGATCCGCGATATGGCGCTCGATCACGGCCCGGTGTTTTGGGTGAAAGATCCTACCGATCTGGTGGTGGCGATGGTGACATGTTTACTGACCATCGCGCTGGTGCGCCAGCCGCGCCGTCTGCCGAAGTGGATACTGCCGGTGCTGGATGCCGTCGGTCTGGCGGTCTTTGTCGGTATTGGGGTAAATAAAGCGTTTATGGCGGGCACCGGGCCGCTGGTGGCTATCTGTATGGGCGTGGTGACGGGCGTCGGCGGCGGTATTATTCGCGACGTGCTGGCGCGCGAAATCCCGATGATCCTGCGTACTGAAATCTACGCCACCGCCTGCATCGTGGGCGGCATCGTCCACGCCACCGCGTTTTACACCTTTACGGTGCCGCTGGAGCAGGCCAGCATGATGGGCATGGCGGTGACGCTGACCATCCGGCTTGCGGCCATTCGCTGGCACCTGAAGCTGCCCACCTTTGCGCTCGACGAGAAAGCGTAAGCCATAAAAAAAGCCGTGTCGCAAAACACGGCTTTTTTGTTTCAGCTGACTATCAGACGCTGAAGGAAGAACCACACCCGCAGGTGCTGGTGGCGTTCGGGTTATTCACCACAAAGCGCGAGCCTTCGAGGCCTTCGGTGTAATCCACCGCGCCGCCGACCAGGTATTGCAGGCTCATCGGGTCAACGACCAGCGACACGCCCTGTTTCTCGATAGTCATATCGCCATCGTTGATCTGGTCGTCAAAGGTAAAACCATACTGGAAGCCGCTGCAACCACCACCGGTGATGTAGACGCGCAGCTTGAGATTCGGGTTGTCTTCGTCTGCGATCAGGCTTTTTACTTTATTGGCGGCTGCGTCGGTAAACTGCAGCGGCAGCGCTACGTCATCACTCATTTTTTGCTCCCGTGGAAACCAGCAATCGGGCAAAGAATAACCCGATCTTTAGGGCCATTATCTATTACCCTGGTAAATCGTTCAAGTATTCCGCCCGTCGGCCTGCGCCTGTCGCTCCGCCTCCTGCTTCGCCAGCGTGCGCGCCAGGATGGTTGAATAGAGCGGCTTGCCGCCGAGGAACTGGGCGAGCAGTGTCGCGCCGAGACAGGTAATAATCATTGGCAAAATGAGCTGGTAATTATCGGTCATCTCCAGCACCAGCACGATGCCGGTAATCGGCGCTCTCACCGAGGCCGCCAGCAGCGCGCCCATCCCGGCGATGGCGAAGGTGCCCGCCTGTAAGTGCCAGTCCGGGAACCAGGCGGCGCACGCCATGCCGAACGCGCTGCCAAGCAGCGTGCCAAGCGCCAGCATCGGCGCGAAGATGCCGCCCGGCGCGCCGGAGGAGAAACAGAGCACCGTCGTCACCACGCGGGCGATAAAAATAAACAGCAGCATACCGACGGTGAAATTGCCCGCCGCCGCGATGGGGATCAGATCAAACCCACCGCCTGCCGCGACCGGCTCCCACAGCGCCAGCAGGCCGCACAGGCCGCCGATCCCCCCGCCGAGCAGCACCCAGCGGGTAATATTGCCGTGATGAATACGGGCAAACACATCCTGCATGCCGAGCACCAGGCGATTAAACAGCGGGCCTATCGCGCCGAAAATAATGCCCAGCAGCAGATAGAGCCACAGTGTATGGACCGGCGCGTTGGTCAGTTGCCCGACCTCAATCACCGCCCGCTCGCCGTTAAAGACGCGAAACACGATGCTCGACATAATCACGCCGGTAAACACCGCTTTAATGGAAATCAGGTTGTAGCGAAACTGCGGGCGCATCTCTTCAATAATGAACAGAATGCCCGCCAGCGGCGCGTTAAAGGCCGCCGCAAGCCCGGCCGCCGCGCCGGTCGCCAGCAGCGTATGGCGCGCTTCGGCGTCGCTGCGGCGAAACAGATCCAACACCATGCGCCCGATATTGCCGCCAATCTGCACCGTCGGCCCTTCCCGCCCCAGCACCATGCCCGCGCCGAGCGTGCCCATACCGCCGATAAATTTCACCGGCAGCACCCGCCACCAGCGCACCGGGCGTAGCTCTTCCAGCGCCCCTTCGATTTCAGGAATGCCCGACCCGCCCGCCTCCGGCGCGAAGCGGCGCACCAGAAAATACCCGACCATCGCAAGCAGCGCGGAGACAATAAACGCCAGCGGCCAGACGCGCCACGGGTTGTCCGCCGCCTGCACCAGCAGCCCGATGCGCTGCTGCGCCACCCAGACCACGGCTTTTTCAAACGCGACGCCCGCGAGCCCCGTCACAAGGCCAGTCAGCGCCGCCAGCAGCAAAATCGTCAACGGCGTTTTATCGCGCAGCAAAAGCTGGCGGATAATCGCGGCGCGTCGAAAACCTCTGACGCGGCGAGTGGATGTCGTCTGCGAATTCATGCGAACGGTTTCTCCGGGGAAATTCAGGCTGCGCATTGTACGCCCTGCGGCGACGTCATTCAAAAAAGCCCTTCGGGGGCCGGGGTTTAATCGGGCAAAACTTTCATAACCCGGAAGGGATGACTTAGAATAGTCCGTTATCTCTCTTTCCCCGAATCAGGAGCCGATTCATGAGTAAGTCTGAAAACCTCTTTGCCGCTGCCCGCGAACTTATCCCTGGCGGCGTAAACTCGCCGGTGCGCGCCTTTACCGGCGTGGGCGGCACGCCGCTGTTTATCGAACGGGCGGACGGGGCTTATCTCTATGACGCCGACGGCAAAGCCTATATCGACTATGTCGGCTCCTGGGGCCCGATGGTGCTGGGCCACAACCACCCGGCTATCCGTAACGCGGTGATTGAAGCGGCGCAGCGCGGCCTGAGCTTCGGCGCGCCGACCGAAATGGAAGTCAAAATGGCGCAGCTCGTCACCGAGCTGGTCCCGACGATGGATATGGTGCGTATGGTGAACTCCGGCACCGAGGCGACCATGAGCGCCATCCGTCTGGCGCGCGGCTTTACCCGTCGCGACAAAATCATCAAATTTGAAGGCTGCTACCACGGCCACGCCGATCACCTGCTGGTGAAAGCGGGCTCCGGCGCGCTGACCCTCGGCCAGCCGAACTCGCCGGGCGTACCGGCGGATTTCGCCAAACACACCCTGACCTGCACCTATAACGATCTCGCTTCCGTGCGCGAGGCGTTCGAGCTTTACCCGCAGGATATCGCGTGCATTATCGTCGAGCCTGTCGCGGGCAACATGAACTGCATCCTGCCGCAGCCCGATTTCCTGCCGGGCCTGCGCGCGCTGTGCGATGAATTCGGCGCGCTGCTGATTATCGATGAAGTGATGACCGGTTTTCGCGTCGCGCTGGCGGGCGCGCAGGCGCATTACAACGTCGTGCCGGATCTGACCTGCCTTGGCAAAATCATCGGCGGCGGTATGCCGGTGGGCGCGTTCGGCGGGCGTCGCGAAGTCATGGAAGCGCTGGCCCCGACCGGCCCGGTTTATCAGGCGGGCACGCTCTCCGGCAACCCGATCGCGATGGCGGCGGGCTTCGCCTGCCTGAGCGAAGTGTCGCAGCCGGGCGTGCACAGCACGCTGGACGCGCTGACGACGCAGCTGGCGGAAGGCCTGCGTGACGCCGCGCAGGAGACGGGCGTGTCGCTGGTCGTCAACCACGTCGGCGGGATGTTCGGCATCTTCTTTACCGACGCCGACAGCGTGACCTGCTATCAGGACGTGGTGAAATGCGACGTCGAGCGCTTTAAGCGTTTCTTCCATCTGATGCTGGAAGAAGGCGTCTATTTCGCGCCGTCCGCGTTCGAAGCGGGCTTTATGTCCATCGCGCACAGCGAAGAAGACATCAACACCACCATCGACGCCGCACGCCGGGTGTTCGCGAAGCTGTAATCGGGTTTGTTACCGTGGCGGGTGCGCTTACGCTTACCCGCCCTACATTTACTACTTTACGGCACGCCAGTGTGTAGGGTGGGTAAGCGCAGCGCACCCACCGTTTAACCGCCCGCGAGAAACCCCGCCTTCCCTACCGGCTCTGCTTACGCAGCAGATACACAAAATAGGGTGCACCGATAAACGTCGCCAGCAGCCCTGCCGGGATCTGATACGGGAACATCGCCATACGCCCCGCCCAGTCGGCCAGCATCATCAGCATACCGCCCAACAGCGAGGCGATAACCAGCTGCGGCAGCGCGCGGCGAAAACCGAGCATGCGCGTAATATGTGGCGCCATCAGGCCGATAAAGCTCAGCGGGCCGATGGTCAGCGTCGCCGCCGCGGTCAGCGCCGAGGCGAGCAACAGCAGCACGACGCGCGTCGGCGTCAGCGCCATCCCTACAGCCCGCGCGGTATCGCCACCGAGCGGCAGCACCGTCAGCCAGCGGCGGCACAGCGGCGTTACCGCCAGCAGCGTCAGCATCACCCACAGCGAATTCTGCGCCTGCTGCGGCGTCACGCGGTAGGTGGAGCCGGAGATCCACGTGATCACCTGCGCCATGCGCGGATCGCCGCTCGCCTGAAGCATCACCAGCAGCATCGTGAACGCCGTACTCAGCGCCATCCCGGCCAGCAACATCCGGTGCGGCGAAAACCCGCCGCGTCCGGCGGCAACCAGAATAATCATTAGTGTCGCCGCCGCGCCGAGGCTCCCCGCCGGCAGCAGCCAGCCGAAGGCGTCGCCAGGCACGAACAGCAGCATCATCACCACGCCGAACGCGGCCCCGGAGCTGATGCCCAGCACTTCCGGGCTCGCCATCGGGTTGCCGGTCAGCCGCTGGATAATGCAGCCCGCCGCCGCCAGCATCGTGCCTGCGCACAGCGCCGCCAGCACGCGCGGCCAGCGCCAGCCCAGCAGCTCGCGCAGGACGTCGCCCTGCGCCCAGACCCAGCCGTCGGCATCACGCCCGAAGCAGAGCGCCAGCGCCGCCACGCCCAGGAGCAGCAGCAGGCCCGCCAGCGTCCAGCGCGCCAGGTGGCCGCGCTCCGCCGGAATGCGGTCGCCCGCGTTCATCTCCGGCGCGCTCATGGTGCGCAGACGCGGCAATAGCCACAGCAGCAGCGGCGCGCCAAACAGTGCGGTCGCCATGCCGGTGGAGACCTCCAGCCAGACGCGGGAGAGCCAGAGAATAAATTGATCTGAAAGCCACAGCAGCAGCGCGCCGATAAACGACGCCAGCAGCAGCCGCGCCAGCAGCCGCCGCGCGCCGAGCATCTTCGCAAGCAGCGGCGCGAACAGGCCGATAAACCCGATGATCCCGACCGCATTCACCAGCAAGGCGCTAATGACAATCGCCAGCGTCAGCGTGGCAAGGCGCGCCAGCGACAGCGCCAGCCCGAGGTTGCGCGCCACGCCGTCGTCCAGCCCCATCAGGGTTAACGGACGCAGCAGCAGCAGCGTCAGGAGCAGGCCCGCCAGCAGCTGCGGCCACAGCCGCGCCGCCACGCTCCAGTCGTTCTGGTTCAGCGCGCCGGTGCTCCATAAAAACATGCTTTGCAGCTGATCGTGGTGAAACAGCACCAGCAGTTGATTGACCGCGCCGCAGTAAAGGCTGACCACCAGGCCCGCCAGAATGAGCGTCACCGGCGAGAGGCGTTTGCCCCAGGCGACGCCGAACACCAGCAGCCCGACGACGCAGGCCCCCGCCAGCGCCGCGAACTGCGCCGTCAGCACGCCGCCGGGCAGCGCCCAGAGCGTGGCGACGGTAACGCCAAGCTGCGCGCCGGTCGCCACCCCAAGCGTGGTCGGCTCGGCCAGCGGGTTACGCAATACCTGCTGGAAGAGCACGCCCACCAGCCCCAGTCCCGCGCCCACCAGCAGCGACACCGCAAAACGCGGCAGGAGGCTGTAGTGGAACAGCATCTGGTCAATGGCGTCGATATCCGGTTGCCACAGCGCCTCGCGCCACTGCGCGCGCGGCAGCCAGGCGGTGAGGTTGACCCAGCTCAGGCCGAGCGCCAGCGCGAACAACAGCCCCAGCAGCAGCGCCGGGAAAAGCAGATGACGTGGCTTCATGCCCGGCCTCCCAGCGCGTTATCCAGCACCCGGCCAAAGCGCATCGCCGAGAGCGTCGCGCCGTAAAACCAGACGGCGGGCACACGCTGAAAGCGTCCTGCGCGCACAAACGGCATCGCCTGCCAGAGCGGCGTGGCGGCAAGCTGGCGCATCGCCTGATCGTCGCCATGCTCAAAACAGATAACATCGGCGTCTTTAAACTGCGCGAGCCGTTCGACGCCGACAATCGCGCTGCCCCAGAAGTTTGTGCCATCCTGCCAGGCGTTAGGCACGCTGACCGCGTCCAGCACCGGCTGGAACAGGCTGTTGGTGCCGATGGTCAGCGCATGGCGCGCATCGAGCAGCGACATCATCAACAGCGGCCGTCCGCCCCGCCCCGCAAAGCGCGGCTTCATCCGCGCCAGGAACTGGTCGAACGCATCGAGATGCGCTTTCGCGCCTGCCTGAAGACCCAGCCGCTCCGCCAGCGCCAGCAGCGACTGACGCGCCATCGACAGCGGCGCTTTGCCGTCGGTAAAGGTCACACCCATGCCGGGCGCGATACGCTTAAGCTGCGCCTCTGCCGGGCCATAGCCGGATGACCAGAACATCAGCGACGGCTTCAGTTGGGTGAGCAGTTCGAGGTTCGGCTCGGTGCGCAGGCCGACGTCGATAACCGAGTCCGGCAGCGGCGGAGCGTTAACCCACAGCCGGTAGTTCGGCACGTCCGCCACCGCGTAAGGCGTCACGCCGAGCGCCAGCAGCTGTTCGACGGGCAGCCATTCGAGCGCCACAATACGTTTAAGATCGACCGTCGCCGCACGCGCGTTGGCCATCTGCCACATCAGCGGCGAGAGCGCCATCGCCGTCATCAGACGCCGACGGCTAAAAGGCGTTGAGAGAACATCACGCATCAGCAGACAAAGCTCACCGGTGCCAGGCCCGCCGGATGCGGCAGAATGCCCATCGGAATGCCATAGATTTGCTGTAGTGTCTCGCCGTTCATTAATTCCAGCGGACTGCCCTGGGCTATCATTTCGCCGCCGCGCAGCGCCACCAGATGATCGCAGTAGCGCGCCGCCATGTTGATATCGTGCAGCACTGCGATAACCGTGAGGCCGCGCTGCTGGCTTAAGCGATGAATCAGCGCCAGCACGTCCACCTGGTGGGCGATATCCAGCGCCGAAGTCGGTTCGTCAAGCAGCAGGCAGCGACTGTTTTGCGCCACCAGCATGGCAATCCACGCGCGCTGGCGTTCGCCACCGGAGAGGCTGTCCACCAGCCGGTGCGCCAGCGGCTTCAGCCCGACAAGACTTATCGCCTCCTCCACCCGCTCGCGGTCCTGTGCGCCGAAGCGGCCAAGCGCGCCGTGCCACGGATAGCGACCAATCGCCACCAGCTCGCGCACCGTCATCCCTTCGGCGGCAGGCAACTGCTGCGGCAAATACGCCACTTCGCGCGCGAACGCCTTGCTGTTCCAGCCTGCCAGCGGTTCACCGTTGAGGAAAATTTCGCCTTCAGAGGGTTTCTGGTGACGGCCAAGCATTTTCAGCAGCGTGGATTTGCCGGAGCCGTTGTGGCCGATAAGCCCGGTGACTTTGCCTGCCGGAAAGGTGAGCGACAAGGGGTGAAGCAGCGTGCGTCCGGGCACACGGAAAGAGAGATCTTTTAAAGAAAAACCAGCATCGGGCGGGGAAGTTTTGTCCTGCATGATAGCCAACTTGTTGAAGGGCACGCAAAGCGTGCCCGAAGACGGATCAGAAGCGGAATGTTGCGGTCGCCGTAACCTGACGTTCCGCGCCCCAGAAACAGCCGTAAGTCTGGAAGCAGCTGGAAACGTATTCACGATCGAGCAGGTTATTGACGTTGACCGCAACGCTTGAGCCCGGCAGGCCCAGGCGCGCGAGGTCGTATTTGACCACAGCGTCCATCACCGCGGCACTACCTACTTTAAAGGTGTTCGCCGGGTCGCCGTAGCTGGAGCCGATAAAGCGGCCGCCGGTACCGATGGTCAGGCCGGAAAGCGGACCGTTGTTAAACGTATAGTCGCCCCACAGCGAGCCCATATTGCGCGGCACCTGCTCAACGTGATTGCCTTTGAGGTTGGTGTCTTTGGTGTATTCCGCATCAATATAGGTGTAGGACGCCGTCACATTGATGTTCGCGTTAAGCGCGGCTTTAGCTTCCAGCTCCACACCGCGCGAGCGCACTTCACCTGACGGAACCTGCTGGGTCGCATCATTGGGGTCGGTGGTCAGGGTATTGGTTTTGGTCAGCTGATACACCGCGCCGGTAATAACGATCGGCATATCTTTCGGCACATATTTCACGCCCGCTTCATACTGCTCGCCCTTGGATGGCGCAAAGGCCATACGCGGCGTGCTGTAGAGGTCGAAGGCGTTCGGCTCGAAAGACTGACTGTAACTAACGTACGGGGAAATCCCGTTGTCGAACAGGTAGTTCACACCGCCACGCCAGGTAAACTGATGGTCGTTGCGCTCAATCGATCCTGCGACCGGCGTAGTGGAATTCGCACGCACTGTGGTCCCTTGTTGAGACCAGTCGTAGCGACCGCCCAGCGTGAACACCCATTTGTCCCATTCAGCCTGATCCTGAATGTAAATCCCGGTCTGTTTCGTTTCATTCAGCTGATAAGGCTCGGCATCCTCAAAATCAAAATCTTCCGGTGTGTAAGAGCCGTAAAGATCGATGGCTGGCGCTGAGCCAAATTTTGCGTTGATATCGTTACGCATACGCATGAAATCGACGCCGGTCAGCAGCGTGTGAGCCAGGTCGCCGGTCGCGAATTTGCTTTGCAACTGGGTATCGACGCTAAAGTTTTGCAGACGCTCGTTATCCACTACGGTACCGCGACCTAAATAGTGATCGCGCTCGCTGGCCGAAATTGCCTGGCAAGGGGCGTTAAACGTGTTGGTGGTGCAAATGCCGGTGCCATAGACGCTCTGCTGAGAGGTTTTCATCTCTGAGAAACGCAGATTCTGGCGCACGGTGAAGGTGTCATCGAAAGCATGTTCGACGCTATAACCCACCATTTTCTGGTTGCGGGAATAAGTGTTGTTCGACGCGCCTTCGTTAAAATCGCTGCCGATACGCTTGCCGTTTGACAGCGGCTCGACGGTTCCTTCCTTCGGCAACCAACCGTAGTAGCCAGTTTGCGGCTCGTTCTGGAAGTAAGAAAGGAAAGTGAAAGTGGTTTTGTCATCCGGTCGCCAGGTAAACGACGGCGCGATGGCATAGCGTTTTTGTTTAGCGTTAACCTGCTGCTGGTCGTTGGAGCGCGCCACGCCGGTCAGACGGTAAGAGAATTCGCCGTTATCGTCGATAGCGTCGCTGAAGTCGAAACCGGTCTGATAGAGGTTATCGGTGCCCATTTTAAACTGGACTTCACGCAGCGGCTCGGTGGTCGGACGCTTGCTGACCATCGCAATAATGCCGCCTGGATTGCTCTTGCCATACAGCACAGAGGTCGGGCCGCGCATGAGTTCAACGCGCTCCAGCATGTAAGGGTCTATCACGGCATCGTTGTAGAAGTTGCCCTGCAACTTCAGGCCGTCCAGGTAGTTGTTCTGGCTTAAGCCCACGGAGGTAAATCCGCGAATGCTGACAAAATCATAGGTGGTCGATGCGCCGCGGTTGCTGACCACCACGCCTGGCGTATAGCCCAGCGCTTCTTTCACCGACTGCGACTGGCGCATGTCCATCTCTTCCCGCGTCACCACCGAAACAGATTGCGGCGTTTTTTCAATGGGGGTATCGGTTTTGGTGGCGGTCGCGGAACGCTTCGCCGCAATGGTCGGGGCCGGGCCCCAGGCGCTCTCCTGCGCGGCTGCGGAAGCGGAAACAGTAATGGTTTCCTCTTTCTGACCGTGGTCGGCGGCAACGGCGGAGGCAGCAAAGCCGCCGCAGGCCGTGGCGACGAAAACCGCCAGTCTGCAAATCCTGGTATTGATCTGAGTGTGAGTAGAACGCGCCATGCTAATTTCTCTGCGTGAAAGTGACAAATGATAACGTAAACGAGAATTATTATTATGCGCCCGAGATAATATGCGAAAGGCTGTTTATATAGCAAGCGCCTGGCGCAGCGCGGGCCGCCAATGGCCCAATTCCTCACCAGAAGCGATTATCCGGTTAATCAGGGGATGCCGGAACGTTACCGGCCCTTTAACTCACGGTGAAAATAAAAAGGGCTTAGCCCTCTTCCCGCCGAAGCCGGAGAGGCGCTAAGCCCTGTGTTCCCGAACGGGACGTCAGTTGCTGCCGAACATATCTTTAATCCAGCCCGCGACGCCGTCGCTCTTCTCTTCCTGCTGCGGCGCCTGTTGCTGTTGCTGCTGTTGCGGCTGCTGCGGCGCGGACTGGTCGAACGGATTGCCCGACGGCGCGACCGGCTGGCTCTGCTGGCAGAGCGTATTCGGATCGCTGGTCCAGACCGGCAGCGTGCGCATGCCGCCGCCGCACAGGAAATTGCCCATATCATCGACGCCCATGTCGACAATATCTTCCGGCGGCGTCAGATCCAGCGGGATCGGCGACTGATTACTCAGATAGCGCTGGTAAATCGCCATCGCGCCGCTCGCCCCGTAGAGTTTAGTCGGCTGGTTATTGTCGCGGCCCACCCAGGTGATCACCACTTCACGTCCGTCGATACCGGCAAACCAGGTGTCGACGTTATTGTTGGTGGTGCCGGTTTTACCCGCCAGGTGCAGTTTCGGGAATTTCACCACCAGCGCATGCCCGGTGCCGCGCTGTACCACCTGCTGCATCGTCCAGAGCGTCAGGTAGGCGGCCTGCGCCGGTACGGCGCGCTCCGACTGCGGGAAGCTCTGATACAGCACGCTGCCATCTTCCGCGATAACCGAGCGCAGCACGGACAGCTGAGCGCGGTTGCCGCCGCTCGCGATGGTCTGGAACGCCTGCGCCACTTCAACCGGCGTCAGGTTCAGCGCGCCAAGCAACATCGACGGCACGGCGTGCAGCTGGTTTTCCGGCGCGCCGAGTTTTTTCCAGGTCTCGGTCACGGCCGGTAAACCCAGCGCCATCCCGAGGTTCACCGTCGGCACGTTCATGGAGCGCGTCAGCGCGTCCACCAGCATTACCTGCCCGCTGAAACGGTGATCGTCGTTCTGCGGCGACCACACCTGACCATTCGGCTGGCGCAGGGAGATCGGCGCATCGGCGATCCAGGTGTTCAGGCGGTAGGTGTTGGGCTGGCTTAACGCCGTCAGATAGGTCGCCGGTTTCGCAAGCGAGCCAATCGAGCGACGTGCCTGCATCGCGCGGTTATAGCCCGCGAACTGCGGGTTCGCGCCGCCCACCATCGCGCGGACTTCGCCGGTAAAGCGGTCCACCACGACCATCGCGGTTTCCAGATCCTTAAGCTTACGCTGTTTGATGAGCGCCGGAATGCCTTCCACCGCCGCTTTTTCCGCGGCGTCCTGCGCCACGGAATCAAAGGTGGTGAAAATCTTCACGCCGGAGAGATCTTTGACTTTATCGCCAAGCTTCGACTGCAGCTCCTGACGCACCATCTGCATAAACGCTGGCTGCGGGGAGATAACGCCGCCGCGCGGCTGCACCCCGAGCGGACGGGCGCTCAGCATGTCGTAGAGCTCCTGGTCGATGACCTTCTGCTCCTGCAACAGGCGCAGCACCAGGTTACGACGCTCCAGCGCCAGTTTCGGGTTACGCCACGGGTTGTAGAGCGACGCGCCCTTCACCATGCCCACCAGCAGCGCCTGCTGATCGAGGCTCAGCTCATCGACCGGACGGCCAAAGTAGTAGAGGCTCGCCAGCGGGAAGCCGCGAATCTGATCGTCGCCGCTCTGACCGAGATAGACCTCGTTGAGATAGAGCTCAAGGATGCGGTCTTTGCCGTAGCGCGCGTCCATGATAAGCGCCATGTACGCTTCGTTGGCTTTACGCCACAGCGTGCGCTTGTTGGTCAGGAACAGGTTTTTCACCAGCTGCTGGGTCAGCGTACTGCCGCCCTGCACCGCGCGACCCGCCGTCAGGTTCGCCAGCACGGCGCGCCCGATGGAGTAAACGCTGATGCCGTCATGCTCATAGAAATGACGGTCTTCGGTGGCGATTAGCGTATCCACCAGCAGGTCCGGGAAGCCGGAGCGCGGCACAAACAGGCGCTGTTCGCCGTTCGGCGACGAGAGCATCGTAATCAGACGCGGATCGAGGCGGAAGAAACCGAAGTTACGGTTGCTGTCCATATTCTCAATCGTGGCCAGATGGTCGCCGTCAAACTCCAGGCGCGCGCGGATCTGCCCCTCTTTGCTGTCCGGGAAATCGAACGGACGACGGATCATCTCGATGCTGTTGGCCTGAACGGTAAACTCGCCAGGGCGCGTCATTTTCGTCACCTGACGATACTGCGTCGCCTCCAGCAGCTTCACCATCTCCTGCTTGCTGATGGTCATATCCGGTTCAAGGTTGACCATACGGCCATAGACCGCCGCCGGCAGCTGCCAGACTTTGCCATCAATACGGCTGCGGATTTTTTGATCCAGATAAACGCCGTAGATAACAAACAGCACCACAAAAACCACAAACAGCTTTAACAGAAGCCACAGCCAGCGGCGTTTGCCGCGCGGTTTTCCGCCGTTGCCTTTCTTGCCTTTTACCTTACGCGGCATCGGCTCCTCATCGTCTTCGTCTTCATACTCATCGTCATAATCCTCTTCCCTGAGACGACGACGGCTTACCTTCTGTTTTGCCGGACGCGTCGGTCGTCCTTTGCGTCCGATAGGTTCGCGGTCATTCCCCGCCATGCTTTTTCTCCACAACATACAGGCGCAAAGGCCAGATTCTTGGCTCTTCCGCCCGCAGGCGGAAGAAGAAAGCTCTCAAATCATCGCGACGGCATCGCCGCCGCTACTGATACTTTTTGGTGCGCCGGGTTGGCAGCGCGTTAGCCGGATCGTCCGGCCAGACGTGTTTCGGGTAGCGCCCTTTCATCTCTTTCTGCACCTCTTTCCAGGCGCCGCGCCAGAACGCGCTGAGATCGCGCGTGATTTGCAGCGGCCGTTGGGCGGGCGAAAGCAGTTCGAGCGTAAGCGGCACCCGGCCTTCGGCGATAACCGGCGTTTCCGCCTCGCCAAACATCTCCTGAATGCGCACCGCCAGCGCCGGTGGGTTTTCCTCATGATAGCGAATCGCTATCCGGCTGCCGGTCGGCACAGTGTAATGCCCCGGCAGCGCACTATCCAGCCGTTGCCGCTGCTGCCAGTCGAGTAAATGCAGCAGCGCCTGGGCGAGGTTAATGTTTTTCAGCGCGCGCAGCGAGTGAACGCCGCGCAGTTCCGGCAGCAGCCAGACATCCAGCGACGCCAGCAGCGCCTCGTCGCTCACGTCCGGCCACGGGTGCTCCGGCAGAAAGCGCGCCGCGCAGTGTAAACGCAGGCGCAACTGTTCGGCCTCCGGCGTCCAGTTAAGAACAGAAAGCCCTTTTTCGCGAATGCCGTTGAGCATCGCCTGATGCAGCTCTTCCTCGGAGGGTTTTGAAAGCGGCTGGGTTTTCAGCACCAGCTGGCCGACCTGCCAGCGGCGCTGCGCGCGCAGCGTGCCTTGTTCGTCGTTCCACTCCAGCGAGTCGCGCTGGCGCAACAGATCCGGGCAATCAGCTATCAGCGCGTCGATGTCCAGCGGCAGCGCCTGTAAAATCCGCGCGTCGGCGCTGTGGCTGCCCTGCAACAGCAGCGGCGCGATAAGCCATTCGTAGCGCGTCATCGCGTCGTCTTTATCGAGCATCGCCCCCAGGCCGTTGGCGAGCTGGTAACGCCCCTCTTCGCCGCGACGCCGCGCGATGCGGTCGCTGAACGCGCCAGCCAGCAGCGAAGGCGCAAGCGTCAGCGACGGCGCGCCGCCTTTCGCGTTCAGCCGCTTCATCAGCTGCCCGCTGCGGGCCTGCCAGTTGCCCTGGCTTCTGGAAAACGCGCCGCGCAAATCTGTCCCGGCCCCGCGCGGCGGCTCTTCGAGAATAGCGGCGAGCCGCGCCGCCGTCGCCTGGGCGTCCTCGCCCTGCGCGCTGACCAGCATCGCCGCGAGCCGCGGATCGTTGCCGAGCTGCGCCATCTGGCGTCCACGCGCGGTCAGCTGGCCCTCTTTTAGCGCGCCAAGCGTGGTCAGCAGCTGGCGCGCGGCGGCAAGGTTGACCGCAGGCGGCAGATCCAGCCAGTTAAGTTCGGCGACATCGCGGCAGCCCCACATCAGCAGCTCCAGCAACAGCCCAGAGAGATCGCTCTGGGTGATTTCGGCCTCCGCCTGCGCGCTTGCGCGCTCGGCCTGCTCTTTTGGAATGAGATGCAGACAGATGCCCGGCTCAAGACGCCCGGCGCGACCGGCACGCTGGGTCATTGAGGCCTGGCTGATGCGCTGGGTGATAAGCCGCGTCAGGCCGGTGCGGGCGTCAAAGCGCGCCACGCGCTCCTGCGCGCTGTCCACCACCAGCCGGATGCCTTCGATGGTCAGGCTGGTTTCCGCGATATTGGTGGCCAGCACCACTTTGCGAAAGCCCGGCGGCGCGGGCAGGATGGCCTTGCGCTGCTCGGCGAGCGGCAGCGCGCCATACAGCGGGCAAAGCAGCACATCGCGCCCGACGCGTTCCGCAAGCTGCGTCTGTACCCGCTGGATCTCGCCCACGCCCGGCAAAAACAGCAGCAGCGAGCCCGACTCTTCGCGAAGCAACCCACTGACCGCCTGCGCGACAGCCTCATCAAAACGCTGATGCGCCGGCAGCGGCTGGTAGCGCCGCGCCACGGGGAAGCTGCGCCCTTCGGAGACCACCGTCGGCGCCTGCGGCAACAGCGCCTGGAGACGATCGTTATCGAGCGTCGCGGACATGATCAGCAGGTTAAGATCCTCGCGCAGCCCTTGCTGGACGTCGAGCAGCAGCGCCAGCGCGAGATCCGCCTGCAGGCTGCGCTCGTGGAACTCATCGAGAATGACCAGCGACACGCCGGATAGCTCCGGGTCGCGCTGCAGCAGCCGCGTCAGAATACCTTCGGTCACCACTTCCAGCCGGGTGGCCGGGCCGGTGCAGCTCTCAGCGCGCATGCGGTAGCCGACGGTTTCGCCGCACGGCTCGCCAAGCTGATCTGCCAGCCGCTGCGCCACGTTGCGCGCCGCCAGCCGCCGGGGCTCCAGCATGATGATTTTCCCGTCGACGACGCCGGATTTCAGGATCTCCAGCGGCAGCCAGGTCGATTTCCCGGCGCCGGTCGGGGCGCTAAGCAGCACCTGTGGCGCGTGCTTCAGGGCGTTGAGTAGTTCAGGCAAAACGGCGGCGACCGGTAAAGACGACACGACAGGCTCCAGGGGGTTACTATGAAAGGCACGCATTGTAGCATTCCGCCCGATCATTACGAGTTACCGCTATGTCAGACCAGAAACGGCTGTTTTTCGCGCTGCCGCTGCCCGCCGAACTTCAGCAAAACATCATTGAGTGGCGCGCCGCGACCTTCGCGCCCGACGCGGGCAGGCCCATCGCCGCCGCCAATCTGCATATTACGCTCGCTTTTTTAGGCGACGTCAGCGCGCAGAAGCAACGCACGCTCAGCGCGCTTGCCGGGCGTATCAGCCAGCCAGCCTTTACGCTGCATCTTGATGACGCCGGGCACTGGCCCCGCTCGCAGGTGGTCTGGCTGGGCTCGCGCCAGCCGCCGCGCGGCCTGTTGCAGCTCGCGAATCTCCTGCGCGCGCAGGCGGCGCGCAGCGGTTGTCCACAAAGCGCGCAGCCCTTTCATCCGCATGTCATATTACTGCGTAACGCTCAGCACCCGGTCAGGCTGCCGCCGCCAGGGTTTGGCTGGACGCTTGCCGCGCGGGAGTTTGTGCTGTATGAGTCGCGTTTTGAAAAGGGACGTACCCGTTACCAGCCGCTGGAGCGCTGGTCTCTTAACCCATAAGGAAGCGACATGGAATTTACTCCCGCCCTGCAACCGGCCCGGCTGATTGCGCGCTACAAGCGCTTTCTTGCCGATGTGGTAACGCCGCAAGGCGAAACCCTGACCCTGCACTGCCCGAACACCGGCGCGATGACCGGCTGCGCGACGCCGGGGGATACCGTCTGGTATTCCACCTCAAGCGTTGCGACGCGCAAATACCCGCACACCTGGGAGCTGACGCAGACCCGTGAGGGCGCGTTGATTTGCGTGAATACGCTGTGGGCGAACGCCGTCGTGAAAGAGGCGCTACAGGCGCAGCGGCTGCCTGCGTTTGCCGGTTACGAGAGTCTGAAGAGCGAAGTGAAATACGGCGCGGAGCGCAGCCGAATTGACTTCATGTTACAGGCGAGTGACAAGGTTAACTGCTATATTGAGGTGAAATCCGTGACGCTGTCGGAGCCCGATTCAGGCTACTTCCCGGATGCGGTGACCGCGCGCGGTCAGAAGCATTTACGGGAGCTGATGAGCGTAGTGGAAAACGGGGATCGCGCCGTGCTGTTGTTCGCCGTGCTGCACTCCGCCATTACGCAGGTCGCCCCGGCACGCCATATTGATGAACGCTACGCCGACCTCTTAAGCGAGGCGCAGCGCAAGGGGGTGGAAGTCCTGGCCTGGAAGGCCTCGCTCTCCGCCAGTGAGATAACGCTGACGTCGCCTTTGCCGGTTCGCTTATAACCAGTTGATCCGCAATCGACTAATAATGATACGGCCGCGTGCGCAAATACGCTTTTCCTCACAGGGTTGTCAAGTGTAACGTTTAGATAATTGCTATCCTGAAAAGCTTCTGTTATTTATAGCGGCCTGATTTTTCCCCCGAGAAGGGGATCGATAGTGCGTGTTAAGGAGAAGCAACATGCAAGAAGGGCAAAACCGTAAAACATCGTCCCTGAGTATTCTCGCCATCGCTGGGGTGGAGCCGTATCAGGAGAAGCCGGGCGAAGAGTATATGAACGAAGCCCAGCTGGCGCACTTCAAGCGTATTCTTGAGGCATGGCGTAATCAACTCCGGGATGAAGTCGATCGCACCGTAACCCATATGCAGGATGAAGCTGCAAACTTCCCGGATCCGGTAGACCGTGCCGCCCAGGAAGAAGAATTCAGCCTTGAGCTGCGTAACCGTGACCGTGAGCGTAAGCTCATCAAAAAGATTGAAAAAACGCTGAAAAAAGTGGAAGACGAAGATTTCGGCTACTGCGAATCCTGCGGTGTTGAAATCGGTATCCGTCGCCTCGAAGCGCGTCCGACCGCCGATCTGTGCATCGACTGTAAGACGCTCGCCGAAATCCGCGAAAAACAGATGGCCGGCTAATCACCGACACACATTAATAACACTTACGGCGGGATTTCCCGCCGTATTCTTTTATGTCCGCCATCGCCATGTCAGTTAAACCTTATATCGGGCGTTTTGCCCCCTCTCCTTCCGGCGAACTGCATTTCGGCTCGCTTATCGCCGCGCTCGGCAGTTATCTGCAGGCCCGCGCCTTGCAGGGCACCTGGCTTGTGCGCATTGAAGATATCGATCCGCCGCGCGAAGTGCCCGGCGCCGCCGACGCTATCCTGCGCCAGCTTGAGCACTACGGCCTGCACTGGGACGGCGAGGTGCTGTACCAGTCGCAACGCCACGACGCCTACCGCGAGGCGCTGGCGTACCTGCGCGAGCATGGGCTGAGCTACTACTGCACCTGCCCGCGCAGCCGCATTCAGCAGCTGGGCGGCGTCTATGACGGCCACTGCCGCACGCGGCGCCTCGGCCCGGAAAACGCCGCCGTGCGCCTGCTGCAGACGCATCCGGTGATGGCCTTCACCGATACCCTGCGCGGCGAACTCACCGCCGACCCGGCGCTCGCGCGCGAAGATTTTATTATTCATCGCCGCGACGGGCTGTTCGCCTATAACCTGGCGGTCGTGGTGGACGATCACTTCCAGGGCGTGACGGAAATCGTACGCGGGGCGGATCTTATCGCGCCGACGGTGCGCCAGATTTCGCTCTATCAGCAACTGGGCTGGCAGGCGCCGGATTACGTGCATCTGCCGCTGGTGGTCAACCCGGACGGCAATAAGCTGTCCAAGCAGAATCACGCGCCGCCGCTGCCCGAGGGCGATCCGCGTCCGGTGCTGGCCGCCGCGCTGGCGTTCTTAAATCAGCCGGTCGATGACGACTGGCGCGCGCTTTCCACCGAAACGCTGTTGCGTCATGCGGTGGAAAAATGGGATCTCAGCGCGGTGCCTGCGGCGGTGGCCGCGAATCCGGCATTCTCAAATGCGTTGCGCTGAGCTATATTAGCCGCTGTTTTTTGTCCAGAGACTGACACTACCGAGGTGCACCATTTTTACCCGAGTCGCTAATTTTTGCCGTAAGGTGTTAAACCGCGAGGAGAGCGTGGTTGACGAAGGCGCCGCACAGCCCGCCATAACCATTATCCCGCGCGAACAGCACACTATCTCCCGCAAAGATATCAGTGAGAACGCGCTCAAAGTGATGTACCGCCTGAACAAAGCCGGTTATGAAGCCTGGCTGGTGGGCGGCGGTGTGCGCGATCTGCTGCTTGGCAAAAAACCGAAAGATTTCGACATCACCACCAACGCCACGCCGGATCAGGTGCGCAAGCTGTTTCGCAACTGCCGCCTCGTTGGCCGCCGTTTCCGTCTGGCGCACGTTATGTTCGGCCCTGAAATCATCGAAGTCGCCACCTTCCGCGGCCATCATGAAGAGAGCGTAAGCGATCGCGCCACGTCACAGCGCGGCCAGAACGGCATGCTGCTGCGCGATAACATCTTCGGCTCTATCGAAGAAGACGCCCAGCGTCGCGACTTCACCATCAACAGCCTTTACTACAGCGTGGCCGATTTCACGGTGCGCGATTACGTGGGCGGTCTTAACGATCTCAACGACGGCATTATCCGTCTGATTGGCGATCCGGAAACCCGCTACCGCGAAGATCCGGTGCGGATGCTGCGCGCGGTGCGTTTCGCCGCCAAGCTTGATATGCGCATCAGCCCGGAGACCGGCGAGCCGATTCCGCGCCTCGCCACGCTGTTAAACGATGTGCCGCCGGCGCGTCTGTTTGAAGAGTCCTTAAAGCTGTTACAGGCGGGCTACGGTTACGCCACGTATCGCCTGCTGTGCGAATATAACCTGTTCCAGCCGCTGTTCCCGGGCATCAGCCGCTATTTCACCGAGAAAGGCGACAGCCCGATGGAGCGCATTATCACGCAGGTGCTGAAAAACACGGATAATCGCATTCATAACGACATGCGCGTAAACCCGGCGTTCCTGTTTGCCGCCATGTACTGGTATCCGCAGCTCGAAATGGCGCAGAAAATCGCCCAGGAGAGCGGGCTTGCCTACTACGACGCCTTCGCGCTGGCGATGAACGACGTGCTGGACGAAGCCTGCCGCTCGCTCGCGATCCCGAAACGCATCACCACGCTTATCCGCGATATCTGGATGTTGCAGCTGCGCCTGTCGCGCCGTCAGGGCAAACGCGCATGGAAGCTGATGGAGCATCCGAAATTCCGCGCCGCCTACGATCTGCTGGCGCTGCGCGCCGAAGCCGAGAACAACGGCGAGCTGCAACGCCTGACGAACTGGTGGGGCGAATTCCAGTCCGCCGCGCCGCCGCTGCAAAAAAATATGCTCACCGATCTGGGCGACGAACCGGCTGAACGCCGTCGTCAGCGTCGTCCCCGCCGCCGCGCTCCGCGCCGCGAGGGCAGCGCGTGACCCTGGTCTATATCGCGCTCGGCAGCAATCTTGCCGAGCCGCTTTCTCAGGTGAATGACGCGCTGGCCGCGCTGGCGCAGATCCCGCACAGCCGGATCGTGGCGACCTCGCCGTTTTACCGCACGCCGCCGCTTGGCCCGCAGGATCAGCCCGACTACCTGAACGCCGCCGTGGCGCTGGAAACGACGCTCACGGCTGAGGCGCTCCTTGATAATACGCAGCGCATCGAGCTGCAACAGGGCCGCGTGCGTAAGGCGGAGCGCTGGGGGCCGCGCACGCTCGATCTCGACATCATGCTGTTTGGCGACGAGACGATAAACACCGAACGGCTGACGGTTCCCCACTACGACATGAAAAACCGCGCCTTTATGCTGCTGCCGCTCGCGCAGATAGCCCCCGCGCTGCGCTTCCCGGATGGCGAGCGCCTGACCGATGTGCTGGAACGCCTTGATTGTTCAGAAATTCTCCACTGGTAAACCAAAAAATTCCGCTTCCGCTTTCCTCACGGTATCCTCCCGTAAACGCATCGTTTACACTGCTTTTTTTCTGTTTGCGGGACACCCATGAAACCGACAACCATTTCTCAATTGCGACGCCTGAAGGAAGCGGGCAAGAAGTTCGCCACCATTACCGCCTACGATTTCAGTTTTGCGAAACTCTTTGAAGAAGAAGGGATTGGCGTCATGCTGGTCGGCGATTCTCTGGGCATGACGGTCCAGGGACACGACTCCACCCTGCCGGTCACGGTAGACGATATCGTCTATCATACTCGCGCCGTGCGTCGCGGCGCGCCGCGCTGCCTGCTGCTCGCCGACCTGCCGTTTATGGCCTACGCCACCCCGGAACAGGCCTTTGAAAACAGCGCCGCCGTCATGCGCGCGGGCGCCAATATGGTGAAAATCGAAGGCGGCCGCTGGCTTGCCGACACCGTGCGGATGCTGACTGAGCGCGCCGTGCCGGTGTGCGGGCACCTGGGGCTGACCCCACAGTCGGTCAACATTTTCGGCGGCTATAAAGTGCAGGGCCGCGATGACGCCGCCGCGCAGACGCTGCTCGACGACGCGCTGGCGTTAGAAGCCGCTGGCGCGCAGTTGCTGGTGCTGGAATGCGTGCCGGTGGCGCTCGCGCAGCGCATCACTGACGCACTTGCCATTCCGGTCATCGGTATCGGCGCAGGCAACGTCACTGACGGCCAGATCCTCGTGATGCATGACGCGTTCGGCATTACCGGCGGCCACATTCCAAAATTTGCCAAAAACTTCCTGACGGCCGCGGGCGACATGCGCGCCGCCGTGCGCCAGTATATCGCTGAGGTGGAGTCCGGCGCGTATCCGGGCGACGAACACAGTTTTCACTAAAGGAGTCGTTATTGTGCTGATTATTGAAACCTTACCGCTGCTGCGCCAGCAGATCCGCCGTCTGCGTATGGAAGGCAAGCGCATCGCGCTGGTGCCGACCATGGGTAACCTGCACGACGGGCATATGACGCTGGTGGATGAGGCGAAAACCCACGCCGACGTGGTGGTGGTAAGCATTTTCGTTAATCCGATGCAGTTTGACCGCGCCGACGACCTGGCGCGCTACCCGCGCACGCTTCAGGAAGATTGTGAAAAGCTGAAAAAGCGCGGTGCCGATATTGTCTTCGCCCCGACGCCGGACGAAGTCTACCCGCAGGGCATGACCGAACAGACCTTTGTCGAGGTGCCAGGCCTCTCGTCTATGCTCGAAGGCGCGAGCCGTCCGGGGCATTTCCGCGGCGTCTCCACCGTGGTCAGCAAGCTCTTTAACCTGGTGCAGCCGGATGTCGCCTGCTTTGGCGAAAAGGATTATCAGCAGCTGGCGCTGATCCGCAAAATGGTGGCCGATATGGGCTACGACATCGATATCATCGGCGTGCCGACGGTACGCGCCAAAGATGGCCTCGCGCTCAGCTCGCGCAACGGCTATCTCACCAGCGACCAGCGCAAAATCGCGCCGGGCCTTAGCAAAGTGATGAATGCGATGGCGGAGAAACTGCGCGCGGGCGAGCGCGATCTGGACGCTCTCATCGCCGCGGCACGCGAGGAACTGAGCGAGAAAGGCTTCCGCCCCGACGACCTGCAAATCCGCGATGCCGACACGCTGCTGGCGCTCTCGCCTGCAAGCAAACGGGCGGTGATCCTGATGGCCGCATGGCTTGGTCAGGCGCGATTAATCGACAATCAGACCGTGGAATTAGCCCAGTAGACAGCATGGGTAAAAAGGGCAATACTGCCCGGGATAAATTCCTGGCGCCGGGTCACCGCCCGGCGCTGACGACATTCTGGTAAACAGGGTTCAAGTTATGATTCGCACCATGTTGCAGGGCAAACTGCACCGCGTCAAAGTTACTCAGGCGGACCTGCATTATGAAGGCTCCTGCGCCATCGATCAGGATTTCCTCGAGGCCGCGGGCATTCTGGAATATGAAGCTATTGATATCTACAACGTGACCAATGGCAAACGCTTTTCAACGTACGCCATTGCGGGCGAACGCGGCTCGAAAATCATTTCGGTGAACGGCGCGGCGGCCCACTGCGCGGATGTCGGCGATATCCTGATTATCGCAAGCTACGTCACTATGCCGGATGAACAAGCCCGCAGCTGGCAGCCGAAAGTCGCCTATTTCGACGGCGACAACGAGATGAAACGCATCGCCAAAGCGGTGCCGGTGCAGGTGGCGTAAACGCCCCGCCCCGACAGATAAAGCCCTCCTCGCGAGGGCTTTTTTTTATCCCTGCGGCTGGTTGCTGATGATTTTCGACATGGTTTCGAGCGAGTCGGTGCGCAGAATATAGAGGCGTTTTAGCAGGAACGGGTTATCGCCCGGCTTCACCTTCCCTTTCACCGTCGTCACCGCCAGATGAAAACCGGCGTCGCCCGCCGCCTTCACCGCTTTATCGTCATAACCGCCGAACGGATACGAGAGAAACAGCACGTGCGGGTTGAACTGGCCCAGCGCGCGGCGCGAGCGTTTGTAATCAAAAAGAATGTTGTGGTACGTGCGGCTAAGCAGGATCGGATGATGCGCGCCGTCGGTGCGGTGCAGAAAATGGGTGTGCGACTGAATATCAAACACGTCCTGGATCGCCTTCAGCTCAGACACGCTCATAAACTGCAGCGATTTGGGCTCCCACGGCTGCGGATGGCGCTTGATGCGCGACGAGATAATAAACGCCGTCGCCTTAAAGCCATACTCTTTAAGCACCGGGTAGGCGTAGCGATACACCGATTTCAGGCCGTCGTCGAAGGTAATGACCACCGCGCGGGCGGGCAGATTAGCGCGATTATGCACGTAGCCGTCGAGATCGTAGAGGCTCAGCGTGGCGTAGCCCTGGTCGCGCAGCCAGGTCATCTGGTTGCTGAACGCGCGCACCGAGGTCGTGGTGGAGGTATGACGAAACCGGGTGTTCTCTTCATCACGCAGGATATGGTGATACGTCAGCACCGGAATGCCGTTATCCTCCTGCGCCTCCAGGCTGCTGACATAGCCCAGCCGGTCGCCGATGCGAATCTGATACCAGGTCTGGTTCAGGCGGTCTTTCAGTTTGCCGACAATCGGGTAACGCAGGTTTTGCGCGAGCGTGCCGAGCGGCGCGCTGTTGATGTCCGGCTCGTTATAGACGGTGACATCCCGCCAGGTCAGCAGATTCTGGTTGCTGAGCGGTTTATTGAGGTCGCCCAGGCTGTCTTTCACCCGGTTGCTACCCTGCACGTCGGTCAGATGGTTTTTGTCGATAAACCCGGTGCCGAAACCGAAGCGGAATTCGTAATAGTCGGCGGCAATCGGGACAACAGCGAGCAGTTGCCCTTCGCGGATCGTGCCGACGGTCTGGACGTTATCGCCCACTTTAGCCCAGATAGCGGCATCTTCGGTGGTTTGCATATATTGCGCGGGAACGGGGTTATTGCCGAGCAGGCTCGCCTGCGCGACGCCTGCACAGACCATCAGCAGGCAGATAAAAAGACGCTTTAACATAGAAATGAAGGAACAGTGACAGCCAGAGGTGAAATTGTGTGCATTTTAACAAAAGTGACATGAATACCAAGTCAATCTGTTATTTATCGTGCAAGAGGACAAACGGCGGGTTCTTTTGTTGCTGATGCCAGAGGCTGGTGACGCTCTCGCCGCCAGCCTGCACGATGGCGTCGCGAAACGCGGCGCTGTCGCACGCGTCGCGCAGCGGGTACATATGCGTCAGCAATGCCAGGGTGACCCCGGCGATGACTTCGCTGTGCGGGTGTTTATGGCTTAACAACGCCGCCGCGCGATACGGCGCGCCGCCGACGATGTCGGTGAGGAAAATGACGCCGTCGCCAGCATCCACGTGCCAGAGCGCGTCGCACATCATGCGGCTTAGCATATTGGTGCTGAGCCCCGCCCAGTAATCCACCGTGCGGCACAGCGTCAGCGGGCCATACTGCGCCTCCAGCTTCTCAGCGTAGTCGCGGGCGGCGTAATCGTGACAGGCGATAACCCAACCTAACATGGCAGATCTCCTTGCATCAGGTCGGGTAGTGTAGCGAAGTGGCGGCGCGTCGGCGTGATATTCATCAACGCCGACGCGGTTAACGCATCAGGAACGCAGGCCGCGCCCGCGGCTGATGAGATACCAGCACAGCAGGTAGAACGCGACGATAAAGCACGCCAGCACCGCGACGGTAAACAGCAGCGGCACATCGGAAATGCCGAGGAAACCGAAGCGGAAGCCGCTAATCATGTAGACAACCGGGTTTAAATGCGACAGCGCCTGCCAGAACGGCGGCAGCAGCGTCAGCGAATAAAACACCCCGCCAAGATAAGTAAGCGGCGTCAGCACAAAGGTGGGGATCAGGCTGATATCGTCAAACGTTTTGGCGAAGACCGCGTTCAGCAGGCCCGCGAGCGAGAACAGAATAGCGGTCATCAGCAGCGTCAGGGCGACAAACAGCCACGAATGGACCTGGAACGGCACGAAGAACAGCGACACGGCCGTCACCAGTATGCCGACGCACAGCCCGCGCGCCACCCCGCCGCCCACGTAGCCGGCGATAATCACATGCGTAGGCACGGGTGCGACCAGCAGCTCTTCGATATTGCGCTGAAATTTGGCGCTAAAGAATGACGACGCCACGTTGGCGTAGGAGTTGGTGATAACCGCCATCATGATGAGGCCCGGCACGATGAACTGCATGTAGCTAAAGCCGTGCATTTCGCCGATACGCGAGCCGATAAGATTGCCGAAAATAATAAAATAGAGGGTCATGGTGATGACCGGCGGCACCAGGGTCTGGATCCAGATGCGGGCGAACCGGTTCACTTCTTTCGCCCAGATACTTTTGAGGGCGACCCAGTAAAGCTGCATCATGCGCGATCTCCTTGTTTTTCATTCACCAGCGTGACGAACAGCTCTTCAAGACGGTTGGCTTTGTTACGCATACTCAGCACCTGCACGCCCTGGGCGGTGAGCTGATTAAAGACGCTGTTGATGCCCTGCTCGCGCAGCACTTCCACTTCCAGGGTGGCGGTATCCACCAGGCGATACTGATAGCCTTCGAGCTTCGGCAGCGGGCTTTTCGCGGCGAGATCGAGAATAAACGTCTCTGATTTCAGCTTGGAAAGCAGCGATTTCATCGAGGTGTTTTCCACCAGTTCACCACGCTGGATGATGCCGATATTGCGGCACAGCATTTCCGCTTCTTCGAGATAGTGGGTGGTGAGAATAATCGTCGTGCCTTTGTCATTGAGATCTTTCAAAAAACCCCACATTGAGCGGCGCAGTTCGATATCGACGCCCGCCGTCGGTTCATCCAGGATCAGCAGCTTCGGCTCGTGCATCAGGGCGCGGGCAATCATCAGACGACGCTTCATCCCGCCAGAGAGCATACGCGCGCGTTCGTTGCGTTTTTCCCACAGATCGAGCTGGTTTAAATACTTTTCGCTGCGCGCGACGGCCTCGCGGCGCTCCACGCCGTAATAGCCCGCCTGGTTGACCACGATCTGCTGTACGGTCTCGAAGGGGTTGAAGTTAAACTCCTGCGGCACCAGGCCCAGCTGGCGTTTGGCGTTCACCACATCCCGTTCAAGATCGTACCCAAATACGCGCACCCGACCGGAGGATTTATTGACCAGCGAGCTGATAATGCCGATGGTGGTCGATTTTCCCGCGCCGTTAGGCCCCAGCAGGGCGTAAAAATCGCCCGCTTCGACTTGTAAATCAATGCCGCGCAGCGCCTGTACGCCGCCCGGATAGGTTTTTTTAAGCTGCTCCAGCTCCAGTGCAATTGTCATGGATGTCCAGTCACCTTGTTTTCTTGCATAAGTTGTATGGTTTAAAAAAAAGTTTAGTTGCCCTATATTAACCCAACGCAATTGTCTGGTTACAGGTCGTTAACCTCTATGAAAGATATCAGCACACTTATTAGTAATAACGAAATCTGGTCAAAAATGCTGGTGGAAGAAGACCCTGGCTTTTTTGAACGCCTGGCGCAGGCGCAGAAACCGCGCTTTTTGTGGATCGGCTGTTCCGACAGCCGCGTACCGGCTGAACGTCTGACCGGCCTTGAGCCGGGCGAGATTTTCGTCCACCGCAACGTCGCGAACCTGGTTATCCACACCGATCTGAACTGCCTCTCCGTGGTGCAGTACGCGGTCGACGTGCTGGAAGTGGAACATATCATTATCTGCGGCCACTACGGCTGCGGCGGCGTGCAGGCGGCGGTGGAAAACCCGGAGCTTGGCCTTATCAACAACTGGCTGCTGCACATCCGCGACATCTGGTTTAAACATAGCGCGCTGCTGAACGAACTGCCGCAGGAGAAACGTCTCGACACCCTGTGCGAGCTGAACGTGATGGAGCAGGTCTATAACCTCGGCCACTCCACCATTATGCAGTCCGCCTGGAAACGCGGCCAGAACGTCACGCTGCACGGCTGGGCTTACGGCATTCACGATGGCCTTCTGCGCGATCTGGACGTGACCGCCACTAACCGCGACACCCTGGAACAGGGCTATCGCAAAGGCGTCTCCAACATCCAGAAAACGCACGCCAGCCATAAGTAAGGGCGTTCGTGAAAGAAAAAAGGGGCCAGTGGCCCCTTTTTTTTGCGCGCTGGATTTACTCTTCCAGCATCACCACGTTGCCGATATACGGCAGATGACGATAGCGCTGGGCGTAATCGATGCCGTAACCCACCACGAATTTATCCGGGATCGAGAAGCCGACAAATTCCACTTCGACCTCCACTTCGCGACGCGACGGTTTATCCAGCAGCGTACAGATAGCGAGCGATTTCGGCCCGCGCAGGCTCAGGATCTCGCGCACTTTCGACAGCGTATTGCCGGAGTCGATAATATCTTCAACGATCAGCACATCCTTGCCGCGAATATCTTCATCCAGGTCTTTAAGGATTTTGACATCCCGTGTTGAGGACATGCCGCTGCCATAGCTGGAGGCGGTCATAAAATCGACTTCATGCCCCACCTTGACCTGACGACACAGGTCCGCCATGAACATAAAAGAGCCACGCAGCAGCCCAACCAGCACCATTTCGCTGCCGCTGTCCTGATAGCGTTCCGTAATCTGACGGCCCAGTTCCTCAACGCGCGCCTTGATTTCCGCCTCGGAAATCATCACTTCAACAGTATGTTTCATATCGCTAACCGTTTGATTTAAAAATAAATCACCGCTACCCGCCGCGGCTGCCGCCGGTAACGATTGAGAAGCGGGGCAGTATACCAGTAAAACGCCCTGACGGCAGAAAAGTGCGAAAAGCTCTTTTTGTGATTAAGATCACATATGTTAACAACTATAATAACTTGCTACTTAAAAATTAAGAGTGTGGTTATGGCAGAAACAAAAAAGACACAATCACGACTTCTCGTGATTCTCACAGCCCTGTTCGCAGCATTATCAGGGCTGTATTTATTGGTTGGTGGAATATGGCTGGTTTCAATCGGGGGGTCCTGGTACTACCCCATCGCAGGGGTGGGCATGCTGGCGACAGCATGGTTACTCTGGAAACGTAACGCCGCGGCGCTGTGGCTTTACGCCATTATCCTGCTTGGGACGATGGCCTGGGGCATCTGGGAAGTCGGCTTCGACTTCTGGGCGCTGACGCCGCGTTGCGACGTTCTGGTGTTCTTCGGCGTCTGGCTTATCCTGCCATTCGTCTGGCGTCGCCTCAGCACGCCGTCGCGCGCAGGCGTACCGGCGCTGCTGGTCTCGTTAATTATCACCGCCGGGCTCCTGTTCTGGGCGGGCTTTAACGATCCGCAGGAAATCAACGGCACGCTCAGCGCGGACAGCACGCCTGCCGCCGTGAACGGCAGCCAGAGCATTCCTGACGGCGACTGGCCGGCTTACGGGCGTAACCAGGAAGGTCAGCGTTACTCTCCGCTCAAGCAGATCAACACCGATAACGTTCATCAGCTCAAAGAAGCCTGGGTGTTCCGCACCGGCGACCTGAAGCTGCCGAACGATCCGGGTGAAATCACTAACGAAGTGACGCCGATTAAAGTGGGCGACACCCTTTTCCTTTGCACCGCGCATCAGCGTCTTTTCGCCGTGGATGCCGCGACCGGTAAAGAGAAATGGCACTTCGATCCGCAGCTGAATACGAACCCAACGTTCCAGCATGTCACCTGCCGCGGCGTGTCGTATCACGAAGCGACGACGGCGAATGCGAACCCGGACGTTGTCGCGGATTGCCCGCGTCGTATTATCCTGCCGGTGAATGATGGTCGTCTGTTTGCGGTGAATGCGGATAACGGCAAGCTGTGTGAAAGCTTCGCCAATAAAGGCATTCTGAACCTGCAAACCAACATGCCGGTCACGACGCCGGGCATGTATGAGCCGACCTCCCCGCCGATCGTCACCGATAAGGTGATTGTGATTGCGGGCGCGGTGACCGATAACTTCTCCACCCGTGAGCCGTCAGGCGTCATCCGTGGTTTTGATATCAACACCGGTAAACTGCTGTGGGCGTTCGATCCGGGTGCCAAAGACCCGAATGCGATCCCGGCGGATGAGCATCACTTTACGCCGAACTCCCCGAACTCCTGGGCGCCGGCGTCTTATGATGCGAAACTCGACATGGTCTACCTGCCGATGGGCGTTACCACTCCGGATATCTGGGGCGGCAACCGCACACCGGAGCAGGAGCGCTACGCGAGCTCTATCGTCGCGCTGAACGCCTCGACCGGTAAGCTGGTGTGGTCTTATCAGACCGTTCACCACGACCTGTGGGATATGGACCTGCCTGCGCAGCCGACCCTTGCCGACATTACCGTGAAAGGCGAAACCGTTCCGGTGATTTACGCACCGGCGAAAACCGGCAACATCTTTGTGCTGGATCGCCGCAACGGCAAGCTGGTTGTCCCGGCGCCGGAAAAACCGGTTCCGCAGGGTGCCGCGAAAGGCGACTACGTGACGCCGACGCAGCCGTTCTCTGAGCTCTCCTTCCGTCCGAGGAAAGATCTGAGCGGCGCGGATATGTGGGGCGCCACGATGTATGACCAGCTGGTCTGCCGCGTGATGTTCCACAGCCTGCGTTACGAAGGCATCTTCACCCCGCCGTCTGAGCAGGGCACGCTGGTGTTCCCGGGTAACCTGGGGATGTTCGAATGGGGCGGTCTGGCTATCGACCCGCACCGTCAGGTGGCGATTGCCAACCCGATGGCGCTGCCGTTCGTGTCCAAACTCGTTCCGCGTGGTCCGGGCAACCCGATGGAGCAGCCGAAAGACGCACAGGGCACCGGCAGTGAATCCGGTATCCAGCCGCAGTACGGCGTGCCTTACGGCGTGACCCTGAACCCGTTCCTCTCTCCGTTTGGTCTGCCGTGTAAGCAGCCGGCATGGGGTTATATCTCCGCGCTGGATCTGAAGACCAACGACGTGGTGTGGAAAAAACGTATCGGTACGCCGCGCGACAGCATGCCGTTCCCGATGCCGTTCCCGGTGCCGTTTAACATGGGTATGCCGATGCTTGGTGGTCCTATCACCACTGGCGGCAACGTCCTGTTCATTGGCGCGACGGCGGATAACTACCTGCGCGCGTACAACGTGACCAATGGCGAGAAGCTGTGGGAAGCCCGCCTGCCGGCTGGCGGCCAGGCGACGCCGATGACCTATGAAGTGAACGGCAAGCAGTATGTCGTGATCTCCGCAGGCGGCCACGGCTCGTTCGGCACCAAAATGGGCGATTATATCGTCGCCTATGCGCTGCCGGATGATGCAAAGTAACCGTTGTCAGATAAAACAAAGCCCCTCATCGAGGGGCTTTTTTTATGGGTGGGGTTTGTAGGGCGGGATTATTCGAAAACCGGTGGGTGCGCTTCGCTTACCCACCCTACGCCGCACTAACCGTCAATATTGTAGGGCGGGTAAGCGATGCGCACCCGCCATTCACCGCGCTCACCGTCAATATTGTAGAGCGGGTAAGCGAAGCGCACCCGCCATCACCGCGCTCACCGTCAATGTTGTAGGGCGGGTAAGCAAAGCGCACCCGCCATCACCCATCACGCCACCGTAAAACCTAACATCATCCCGGTGTCTTCGTGCTCTAACAAATGGCAATGCGCCATATAAGCATGCTCCGCCGACGCCGCGTAATCAAAACGCACCAACACTTCGCTGCGCGCACCTTCCACCCAAACGGTGTCTTTCCACCCGGCGCGATGCGCGGCAGGCGGCTTGCCGTTCTCGGTCAGAATGCGGAACTGCGTGCCGTGGATATGGAACGGATGCAACATCATGTCGCCCTCGCCGGAAACGGTCCAGCGCTCGTATTTTCCGAGCGCCGCCGCGAACGCGGGCGCGTTCATATCAAACGCCTTCCCGTTAATCTTATTGGCGTTGTGGAAATCGAACCCGTGCCCGCCGTGGTTCATCGCACCGTGCGACATCTTGCCGTGGCCCATCTGGTCCATCATCTGCCCGTGCGGGTTGCCTGCCAGCGCCTGTTTGCCGTAGCGTTCTGTCAGCGCCTGCATCCCCATCATATCGAGCATCGGATCCATCATTAATTGCAGCCAGCGTTCCTGAAGCCCGTCGAGCGAGGGCAGCGCCGGGACGTCCACCAGCTTATCCGGCAGCGTGCCCGAGGCGGGCACCACGACAGGCTGTATGCGTACCACCGGCTGCGGTTTATCAAACGGCGCGACCGTCATGCCCATCTGCGTCACCGGCAGCGTAACAATATCGAAAGGTTTGCCGTCACGGGTTTCCACCAGCACCTCGAAACGCTCGCCCATCAGCATCGGCAGTTCGGTCACCTTAACCGGCTCCGCCAGCAGACCGCCGTCGCTCGCGATAACATACAGCGGACGATTATCGCTGGCGGCGATGTTCAGCGTGCGCGCGTTACAGCCGTTCAGCAGACGCAGGCGCAGCCAGCCTTTCGGCGGCGTATGCTGCGGATACACCGCGCCGTTACACAGCAGCGTATCGCCAAACCAGCCCACGGCGGCGGTCATCACATCCAGCTGATAATCGACCTCGCCGTCGGCGGTAAATTTTTTATCCTGAATAATCAGCGGCACGTCGTCGACGCCCCACAGCTTCGGCAGCATCAGTTGCAGACTTTCGGTATCTTCAATCAGCACCAGACCCGCCAGCCCCATCGCGACCTGATGCCCGGTTTTGCCGTGCTGATGCGGGTGGAACCAGCACGTCGCGGCGCGCTGCTCCGGCGTAAAGCTCACGCTGCGGGTCTGCCCCGGCGCGATGACGCCCTGCGGGCCGCCGTCCACCGCGCCCGGCACTTCCAGCCCGTGCCAGTGCACCGTCGTCTCTTCGGCGAGCGTATTGCGGATCTCGACATTTACCGGCTTGCCCTGACGCAGCTTAATCGCCGGGCCAAGCAGCGAGCCGTTATAGCCCCAGGTGGTGACATTTTTCCCGGCGAACGCGGTTTTGCCCGCCTGCACCGTGAGCTGAATGCGGCTGCTGGCGTCAGGCGTCAGCAGCGCGGGAATGGGCAGCGCCGGTTGCTCTGCGGCAAACGCGGCCCGGCTCCATGTCGGCAGCGCGCTTAACGCGCCCAGCGCGGCGGTGTACTTAATAAAATCTCGGCGTTGCATCTTCCAGTCCTTATCGTCAACGTGCACCCGTTGAGCTTAAACCCTCCCCTTGCAGGAAGGTCAAGTCTGGCGGAGCAGTAATACGATTTGTGGCTGCCTGTACGGCAGTAAACGATCGCGGAGGGCGAAGCCCGGAGGCGTCAGTTTTCTAAGCTGCCTGCGCGGCAGTGAACATCCTGTCGTTCTCGCGGTCGCGGCGCATAAATTTCTAAGCTGCCTGCGCGGCAGTGAACGGGGAATCGAAGCCTTTTTCTAATCTCTGGTGTTTCTAAGCTGCCTGCGCGGCAGTGAACTTTCGCACGCCCGCGGCTCAGCCGCTTCCACCTTTCTAAGCTGCCTGCGCGGCAGTGAACCAGACGCTCTTTATGAAATCAATTTTGCCGGCTTTCTAAGCTGCCTGCGCGGCAGTGAACTGAGGTAGTGGGGTTTTGGGCGTATCTGGACTTTTCTAAGCTGCCTGCGCGGCAGTGAACGCTGCGCGTGATTTGTCCGGGTGTTGGGGAAATTTCTAAGCTGCCTGCGCGGCAGTGAACAATATAACAACGAACGCTAAAGCATCCGTTGATTTTCTAAGCTGCCTGCGCGGCAGTGAACGTTATCTGGTGAAGTTTTGCCCGTTTCATCTGTTTCTAAGCTGCCTGCGCGGCAGTGAACACAGCCCCACCAATCAGCAAGGCGATAAGAATTTTCTAAGCTGCCTGCGCGGCAGTGAACAACGCTGAAATAAATCAGTCCTTTGTTTTTAAAAGCCTGTTATGCATTTTGATGCCATATACCCTTTTTTAGCGCCTCGCCAGCGCATGATAAAAATCAATAGGTTAGCGAGGCATTTTAAAAAAGGTCAGAACCAGGGAATCGTCGCGTTGGGGCTTAATCCATAACTGCTGAACACGCCGCTGACAGGCGCGGTCAGCAGCTCGCCGTGCTGGATAAAGATCCTGTAGTACTGGCCGCTGGAGAGACTTTTAACCTGAATCCACGGCAGAGAGGTCTGTTGCTCGTGTAAATCACAGAGCCGTTGCCGCGCGGCTTCTTCCGTCAGCCAGCCTTTGCGCACCGAGCGACGCATCAGGCGTTCGGGATTGCTTTTCACCTGTACGCGCGAGACGGTCCGCCAGCCCTGTACCTCAGGCACGGGTAATATTGCGCTGCTCTGGCAGTAATCCTGTAACCCTGCCCGCCAGCGCGTGGCCTCTAATTCCGCCAGCGCCGGTTGCAGGCCATGCAGGCGTAGCCGGCTGCCAGGTTTGATACCGACGTCCGGAAAACTCACGCCGATATCCCCTTTGCCGCGCGCGCCCAGCGCCCGATGGAGTTTGGCGAACAGCGCCGCCATCAGCGTTTCCTGCCTGAATTCCGGGTCCGGCAGGACCTGGATATCCTGATAATGATCCATCACCACCCCTTATTCGGCTTTCTCACCGAAAACGCCACCGCGGATCAGTACCGCCATGACATAGTGTTGCTGATCGCCATCCGGCTTAACGCCTTTGGTCACCCAGTTATCCAGCAGGGTATAAAAATCCATTTTCTCTTTCGGCTGACGACAGGCGATACCGCGGCTGGTGACAGAACCATAGGGCTCCACCGCAATCGCGCCAAGCTCGGCGACCTGCGGGTGCCAGGTATCGATAGTGCGTAACGCATTGCCGATTTTTTGTGAATGAATGCCCGCCACGCCGTTAACCTGATAAAGCAGGCGGCTTTTGCTGCTGTTGCTGTCCAGCACTAACTCCTGAGAGGGGAACACCTCCTGCCCGGCGCCGAGCCGTACATAAGCCTCCACCGTCAGCAGTACGAAGCTTTCGCTGTTAAGCCCACGCTCAATTTCCTGCGCCAGTTCGTTCAGAGCCGCGTTTCGGGCGGTGAAATCCCTCTGCGAAAATTCATGGCAGTCAAAACTCCATGTGTTGCTGCCCTTCACCACGACGCGCAGCTGCTCTGCGCCAACGCGGTTGCGCCAGAGAAAACGGCCATTCGCGAGGTTAGTGGCATAACGGTGCGCCAGCTCGCCAAAACCGTGCTCTTCGCCATACCCTTCAATCACCTCCTTCAGCGCGTCCTGATACGCCTGGTCGTTACAGACGGACGGCGTGGCAAGCCCACCTAATACGCGCAGCGTAAACACAATTTTCAGCGTATCGGTCTGCGCCGCAAGCGCCGCCACATCCACGCGCTGGAGGTTAGGTTTTTGTATGTCGGCATCAAGCTTAGCCGGATCGGTGGTTGCCGCGTTTTTCAGGCGGTTGGAGATGGTGCCGCGCACGGCTTTTTCCTGAATCTGGATCGGCTGCCAGTTATCGCCCTCCCAGTTTCCGGCATACATCAGCGCATCAGAAACAGCGAGTTTGCGTTCAAAAGCCAGTACAGAAGCGGTTTTCAGAGAAGCAGAAGCCTTTGCCATAATTTCGTCCCTCATTATTCATAATTAAATGTGTCATCGTGACATTGCACGTCTTCACTCTGCGGCGTGCCGCAGCAGTAGTAACCGGTTTCGGTGATTCGGTAACGCCAGAAAAGATCGGTAAGCGTCTTTATGCGATGCAGGCCGCACCACTCGCCGATGCCATAGGCGGCCTCTACCCAGGCAAAGGGCGTTTTATCATCGCGGGCGTTCGCGACCTCGCCTGCCGGGTAGAGTTCAGAGAGGCGCTGATAGCCTGTCATCAGCGGCACCAGAAACCCCGGTGCCGGTTTTTCCACGTAGCGCCACTGCGCCGGGTCATCAGGCGTGGGCGCAGGGTTATCTTCTGACGCGGCGGCGACTATTTTCAGCGCCGCGAAATCAAGCCAGGCATCCAGCAAAGTGGCCTGCGGCGTTTTCGTCATGAGAGCCTGATGATGTTCAGCGAGCAGAGGGCTGCGATCCAGCAGCGCAAAACCGGGCAATAGCCGGTAAAGCAGACGCCGGGTATCGCCCTCCTCTTGTGGATAATCCATGACCTTAACGTCACGAAGCGCCACGATGCTGCCGCCTGCCAGTTTGTGCCTCTGGCAAAGCGTGTGCAGATGGTCTGCAAGCGCCGCCCTGCCCTGTTCGCCATTCGCTATCTCGCCGTGACATTCAAAGACCAGCGACACCGTAAGGTGCATCCGACCTTCTTCATTAAAAGCCGCCGTTTTCCCTTCACGCGTGAGCGGGTTTCGGGTGAGAGCGAACTGATAGTCACGCCCCGAAGAGTAGGCATGAACCTGATGCTCATGGCAAATCACCGCGCAGCCGTCAAGCCGCACGCCGTGGCTGTCAGTAAGCCTGCGGGAGAGCGCATGCATATAACCCAGAAAGTGCGTTATGGCCGGAAATCCCCACGTTAACCCGGCAACGGTATTCGCGTTTTCCACGCGCAGGTGGGAAAGAAGGATCAGCGAGCTCATTTCAGCACCTCCTCGAGAATGGATTCCATTTCACGCAGGCGCTGGCGAAACAACGGGCGGGAGCCCCAGAATGCTTTTTCAACCTTACCCACATCCGGTAACTGCTTGCTCAGGCGATAGTTCAACCAGCGCGCGAAGTCTTCCTCCACCGCTGCTTGCCAGTGGTCACTCTCTCGCTCTCGACAAAATGCCTCGTCCTGGCGAGCACGCCACGGATCCAGCCAGCACTGCTGATGCGCTACGAGCTTTTCGCACTCCAGGCTCCAGCCCTGCCACTCCGGGCGCTGTAACTCACTGGCCTGCGCAAAGAGCAGATCGATAAGTTCATCCACGTAACGATCGCGGGCCCGGCGGATGGTAATGTTGGTGTGATCTTTAACGCCCACCAGCAGGTCAGCCAGACGCTGCACCGTACCGCTTGCCGCCCGATTAAATGCCTTGCCTGCGAAAATGGAAGATAAATAACGCGGCGGTTTTTCCTGCCGCTGCCAGAGCGGCGGACGGGCGCAAAGCAGCCATATCCGGCCCCCGCGACTGCTGTTTAATGAAGAGATATTTTGCGGTTTGGTGCCGCCGAAGTGCATCTCAGCGGTAGCAGGGAATAACGTCAGCGGCGTACTGTGCCAGCGCTGGGCTTTACGTGCGGCCCAGACGGCTTTTACCTCCTCGCCGAAGCGATACGCCAGCATTTTTTGGTGCATCGCATGGGCCAGCGAAGACGCAAATAGCGGGCTCAGCAGGTGGTAGCCTTCACCCACCGGGAAATAGATCTGTTTCGCGAGCTTATGTGAAGCGGGCGCGCTTGTGGTTAACGCCCGGGAAAATCCGTCTACCCAGTGCTGTCGCTGCGCATCATCCTGCGCCAGCGCCTGTAGTGCGCTATAGTCGCCGCGCTGTAAAGCTGCGAGCAGTGAATCGCCTTCTACCTCAGTTTGCAGAAGTTTGGCCACATCCAGCGCGGCTGCATTACCTACCGCATCTGCAGCGGAGTTTTCCAGAGACGCCGTACTTAAATAGCCATCGCCGTTTTTTGTGGTGCGGTAAACGCTGCTGCTTCTGGAATCGCCGTGAGTAAACTTGGCCGCATGGGTCACCAGGTTTATCTGGCTGGCCCGGCTGGCGGCATCCGTTAGCCAGTGACGGGTTTCATAACGGGTTTCCAGTTCACGCCGCTCCTGTAACAGCGTGGCCTCGTCACGTTCTCCTGCCGCCAGGCGCTTAGCGGCATCTTTATCAAATTGCTCAAGCTTCGATTGCCGTCGCGTCGCGATATAGTCGGCAATAAAAGCGGCCAGTGCTCCTTGTGACATACCTGCTCCTTTGGTTGATGCCTTTTGCTATAAAACCAATGCGATAAAGGCGTTAATAGCCTGTTTTCCTTGAGGTAAAGACTGATAAAGCTCGATATGTAACGGGCGTAAGCCCAGCGTTACCATGAACGCTACGATTGCTACACTAAAAAAACGCCCGAATTTGCCCATCGCTTTTTTACTCCTGTCATCTGACGATGTAATAACGGTACTCCTCGTCAAAAAACCGGGCAATCATTTTTCATCCTAAATACAACAATTAGAAAAAGACTAGATATCTTGATGCCACTACCGTTAACCTTTAAACTCTTTTGACTACCGAACAGGTAGCTTAGAAATAAATCCAATAGTTAGACATTCACTGCCGTACAGGCAGCTCGCGCCCTCAAATGAGGGCGTGAAACACCCCTAAAAATGGGTGATACCGCCATTCGCTTATCGCGTCGTCATTGCTGACAGGCAGACGAATTTCGCTAAAGCGCTCGCAAACCGCCGTCACTTCCATCTCCATCCGCTCCGCCAGCCGCAGTAAAATGTCCTGATAGTCGGTATGCAGCCAGGGCGTCACGCCGTCGGCAAATGCCACCGGTTGCCCAGTAAAAGAAGAACGTTTCCAGTCCACGCCGTTTTCCGAACGGTGCACAAACACCGGCTCGTCATCATCTTCCTCCATACGCAGATAAAAGGCGGCATCGGGGCCGGAATCCCGAAACGGCGTGCGCCGCTGGCACTCGCCATTCCATGACACATTTTTGCGCCACCAGGACGACGCCGGGAAATTTTCCTTCTGAGGCTTGCCCAGTAATGCCTCGTACAGGCGCACATGTTCAAGCTCCACCAGCGATGAAAAATCGCGTTTGCCATGTGGAAAAGGCACTGGCGCAAGGATGCGTGGAATGGCGTTGATCGCGCGATATTGCGGTTCGGTCAGCAACTCGCTCAGTCGGTGGCTGTGGAGCCGGAAGAGAGATGTTTCAAAACCCGGCTTTTGAAAAACAGGCTGCTTTTTACGTAATGCGCGGATGTTGTACTCCAACATCACCAGATTTTCTGTCTCCGGCGTTTGCTGGCGATGACGCTGAATACGCCCGGCGAACTGGATAAGCGAGCGCATGGAGCTCGGTTCAATAATGCCCCAGTCGGCGTCCCAGTCCCGGCCGACTTCACAAACGGATGTCGCCAGCACGACAAAAAGATGGTGCTGCGCCGGATGGGACTGCATCGCGTTGTCAATTTCCGGCAACCGCCACAGCGGCTTATTGCCGCTGCGGTCAAAAGCGCTGTCCAGATGATTTTCGATATAAGAGCGTACCGCCAGCGGATGATGGCTGTGGTAAACGCAGTAGTGGATGCAGACGTTTTCGGGCGAAGGGAGCGCCGCCAGCGCCAGCGCAACGGCAACCAGCGGATCGATGTTGGCAAAACGCACCAGCCCCAGTGACGCCTGTTTGCCTGAAGGGTGCTGAACATGATGCTGCTGATGCAGCGCCAGTATTTCCCGTTGCAGCGTGCGCGCAACGGCCTCAACCACCGCAGCAGCCTGTGACGACTCTGCTTCTATCGCGGCAATGCGGGCCCGACAAAGAACAGGCTTTTCTTTTAGCTTCCCGGCGCGTTTCGCCACAAACTCCGCGTGTGTCGTATGGAACGTTTGCGGGTCGGCGATCTCTTCAGCCATCGCGCCATATTCATCAAACCACGCGCAACAGATGTTGACCGGTAAACCGGGTTCGCCGCACGCCTGTTGATAGTGTTTTCTGCCGTTGTAGTACGCCGCGTAAAGGGCCTGAACCAGCGCTGGCGGCAGCGTAGCGGAAGAGAGCAACACGCGTGAGCCGAGCATTCCGGCCCAGTTGACCAGCCGACAAACCGCAGGCAAGTCCGCAATATCAAAATCATCAGGCTCATCCAGCACCAGGTCACTGGTCAGCAGGCGCAGCATCGCGGGGATCTGCTTGCCGCCCCGCACGCCTTCGGTGGCAGGCATGAGGTGATCGATGGTCGCCACCAGCACCGGCGCGCTGAGCAGTTTGTTGAGCCGTTCATCGCCCGAAAGCCAGTGACGCAGCGGTCCGCTTTCCATTGCGCCCTCGAAATGAACATACTGGTGAGCATCGAAAAAGGCCTCCTGCGAGGCGCTGTCTTTATCCGTATCCTGTCCGGCAAGCAACTGCTGATGTAACTGTCGCACGGCCTGTGAACCAATCATGACGGCTAAATCATCGTCCTGAAGATGGAGCCTTTCCCGCAACGCCTCACCGGTTTGCAGCGTCAGCGTTCTCAGGCCCAGAGCGACCGTAAAACGGCATCCCTCCTGCTCTTCAGACAGCGCATACATAATGCGTGCGTTGGCAAATGTTTTACCGCAGCCGGTCGATGCCATATTGATGCCGAAAAACCCCTGCGAACGGCTGCGCTCGCGAAGCCCTTCGGCGATGTCCCAGGCCCGATTCTGCCAGCTGAAGCGGCCTTCTCTGGCGCGCTCCCGGAACCCTTTATGGCGGCCGATCGCAGGCAGCGTCCGGCGCGCCCAGGGCATTGATCTTCCCAGCAGCAGCGCGTTATGCGCCACGCCCACGTTATGTTCATCCAGCTTTTGCTTAAGCGTGCCGGTGGCTCTGTCGCTGTTGGCCCATGCGGCGTAATCAGCATCCTGCCAGCGCGAATACGCCGCGCTGGCGGAGTAGTGATGGTCGGCCAGCATCAGCGCAAGCCTTGCCATATGCAGCGTAAAAAGCTGATGCATATTGCCGAACCCGAACAACGACGCCGCGTTGAGCGCCCGCCTGGCGATTTGTCTTGCTTTATCGCGCCACTCGGTGCTTTGCAACGGCGTACCGTGTGGGAACTGCCACACGGCGTTAACCTGCTGTGGGGTCCACTCGCGACACTGCGCGTTGAGCGAATTCCAGGTGGCGTTAAGCTGTCGTACCAGCCAGCCGTCGGCCTCTTCCAGTTCAGGCTTGTGATTTTTGAGAAAGCACTGCGGTAAACGGTGGTGCGAGAGGATCAACCAGGCGACGGCCTGCGCCAGCGGTGGCAGCCCGACAAAAGGGCTGCCGGAATCGCCCGGCACGTCAGTCTTCAGCCTTTCCAGCCAGCGCGTTTCGTCCGTGGGCTCAAGTGCGCCCAGCGCCGCCAGCCATTCCCGGTCGGACTGTTGCCCGACAAACGCCTGGAACAGACGAACCGAAATCCATTCGTGGCGATAAGGCTGAAAAGTGAGCGTGGACTTCCCGGAAAGCGTCTGCTGAAAAAGCGTGTTTGCTTTACCGAAATCGTGAAACAGCCCGGCGATCGCGGCTAAAAGCGCCATCGCTTCGGCGCTGTGCCAGCTATGCTCCTGCCCGCGACGAATAATATCCCGTGCGGTACGGTTAGTCGGAACGCTGCCCTGTGCACTGAACCGCCGCAGATTTCCCACAATCCACATCAGCTCTGTCTCGCCGCCTTTTTTAAGCCAGTGGCACGCGACAGCGGTATTGCGCCGGGCCGTTTTACGCAGTAAACGCCGCAGCGTGTTTAATCCTTCAAGCGTAATCACCGTTTGCCAGGCGCCATCGCCTTTACGTTCGGCAAATTGATCGAGAATGCGGCAGCTCTCTTCTCTGGCGCGCTTCGTACATTGCGAAATCAACAGCACGTTCATCTGGCTTTACCGCCCAGTTCGCAGGCGGTTTCCTGCAGGGTGTTAATCATGAGATCCAGCGCATCTGCCTGCTGAAAACCGGTGATGCAGCGCTGACGGAAAGCCTGCTCATCATCCCCTGTCATCGCCGCGATAAACGCCTGCGGCATGACCAGCGCGTCTTTAATCAGGTCGGCAATATCAAAAACCAGGCCGCCGCGCCGGGTTTTACCATGCATCACCGCGAGCCCGTGCGGCAGTCCGGTGACCCAGGCGGCAACAGCGGCGAGCCCGTAGGCGAGATAATTACCATGATCGAGAAATCGGTTGGCTGCGTCCGTTCCACCGCCGCGTTTGGCGCGAGTGAAATCACCGTATTTCACCGTCTGGCTCACCAGCTTATAGAGCGCCTTCGTCAGCTGCGCTTCCTGAAGCATCAGCGTGTTATGCGTATCGGCTTGCGCCATTTGCGTCTGTGCTTTTGAAAGCAGCGCCAGCAGAGGTTCTTCCATCAGGGGAAAGTGAGGTTCACGCCGCATACGACTGCTGAGCCAGTGACGCCCAATGTGTTGGAGCCGGACCTGCTGAAAGCGTTTTGCCGCCGCCAGGCGCAGCGCGTCATCAAACCAGAACGCGACCCAGTTTTGCAGATATTCTGTGGGCCGATATTCGCTTTGCGGCGCAAGCCAGGAAACCTCAATCTCTCTTTCATTCCCGGAATAAAGCGGCGAGCCGCCCCCACCACAAAAACCCACCATCACGCCCGCCCGGGCGAATTCCCGCATAGCCGCCTGCGTAACCGATGTCCCGGTGCCGAGCATCACCACCGTGGTATTGGCAATGGGGATATTCCAGTAAAGCGATTCTTTCCCTTCATCAGTGACATATTCCACCCGGCCGCCATTAACCAGCACCCGGCAGTATTGCAGATAATAAATATTGGCGCGCTTTGAATGGAGAATCGTTTTTAAATCAGACGGCGTGACAGAATTTCGGTCCATCTTATAATTCCGTTATATAATTACCGGGGAAATATCACAGAGAGATATAAATAACGCGTTATTATGTGATTAGTTAAGACATCATATCGTGACATCCCTTTAATTTTTAAAATATATCAGCCCAGGCGCACGGCCGTCATGCACTCCGCCACGTCAAAGGGCACGAATAAATAAAGAAGTTTATTCATTAATTTTTAGGTATGGGCTTTTGTCGTCGATGATGGCATTAAAAATGGCATTTTTTAACTGCCTGTACGGCAGTGAACCATACACGACGCCATGCGAGAGGCTTCGCGGATTTCTAAGCTGCCTGTACGGCAGTGAACTACTTGGGGCGTCGATGCTTTTAGCTGTTATTTTTCTAAGCTGCCTGTACGGCAGTGAACTTCCCGACAGTTCATGATCGCGTAGTTTTGGCTTTCTAAGCTGCCTGTACGGCAGTGAACTTTAGCCCTGTAGTCGACCTGTTCTTTGTTGTTTTTCTAAGCTGCCTGTACGGCAGTGAACATCACTACTACTCCGGAAACTGCGTTGCCGGATTTCTAAGCTGCCTGTACGGCAGTGAACGATGTGCAGCAAGCCTGCGGCCAGAGTTTGCATTTCTAAGCTGCCTGTACGGCAGTGAACGCAGCGGAGTTCCCGCGATGGCCGCCGCGAGTTTTCTAAGCTGCCTGTACGGCAGTGAACATCAGTATTCAGCCGCGCCGTTAAGTGGCACTTTTCTAAGCTGCCTGTACGGCAGTGAACAGCCAGACTTAATGAGGTGCCGGCGAGATAGATTTCTAAGCTGCCTGTACGGCAGTGAACAGTGAAGAGACCAAACAAAAAGCCGCCGAGATTTTCTAAGCTGCCTGTACGGCAGTGAACTTATGCCTGAATCATTCCGCGATGAAACATTGTTTCTAAGCTGCCTGTACGGCAGTGAACGCGCAGCGTACTTAATCGTATGAAGCGCGACTTTCTAAGCTGCCTGTACGGCAGTGAACCGATCGCGTTTGAGCTTGCGGAGCTTTTTCTCTTTCTAAGCTGCCTGTACGGCAGTGAACCAGTTTGCATCAACAGGCACATTTAATACGTCTTTCTAAGCTGCCTGTACGGCAGTGAACACTCGCTCACGGCGATGAAAAAGAAGCTGTGATTTCTAAGCTGCCTGTACGGCAGTGAACGGTGCACGTTGAATATTCGACGGGCTCAATGATTTCTAAGCTGCCTGTACGGCAGTGAACCCAGGAATTTTGTCCAGCATGACCTCTTCAGATTTCTAAGCTGCCTGTACGGCAGTGAACATAAGCTTTTCTGCGGCGGCCTGGGCTTTTATTTTCTAAGCTGCCTGTACGGCAGTGAACGCCGCAGGTGGGGCCGCACGCTGCGTCCAGTATTTCTAAGCTGCCTGTACGGCAGTGAACAGGATAACTAACGGATCTGTAGCTATCTCACTTTTCTAAGCTGCCTGTACGGCAGTGAACCACGCGGCGAGCCCGCAGGACGCGCCAGTGCCTTTCTAAGCTGCCTGTACGGCAGTGAACCGTGCCGATTAGCGCAGCAATTATTGTGTGATTTTCTAAGCTGCCTGTGCGGCAGTGAACCGGAGCGGGGTTTATTTTATTTAGTGGTATCATTTCTAAGCTGCCTGTACGGCAGTGAACGGCGAGAGTAACGAGAGCGTGAGCCCACTCCATTTCTAAGCTGCCTATACGGCAGTGAACGCCAGTACAGCGAAGATTTTCTGTCCGCGAATTTTCTAAGCTGCCTGTACGGCAGTGAACGGGCTCAAATTACCAATGCGCCAGTGGAAGGTTTTCTAAGCTGCCTGTACGGCAGTGAACGAGATTACCTTGCCGTCTAAACCCACGATATAATTTCTAAGCTGCCTGTACGGCAGTGAACGCGCTACACGATTATGCCCTGGGTGGTGAACTTTTCTAAGCTGCCTGTACGGCAGTGAACACTTGAAAACCTGGAACACTTCATAGCGTTCTTTTCTAAGCTGCCTGTACGGCAGTGAACGCGCGATGTTGCTACTGGCAAGCGTCGGCTGCTTTCTAAGCTGCCTGTACGGCAGTGAACCGCTGGCTGCCGCCGGTATTTGTTCGCGGACGTTTCTAAGCTGCCTGTACGGCAGTGAACCCCCTCTCGCGTTTGCTCTTTCAGCTGTCTCATTTCTAAGCTGCCTGTACGGCAGTGAACGCGAACGGTAGCAATATTTTCCGTCTTGTTATTTTCTAAGCTGCCTGTACGGCAGTGAACGTCTCGGGACCGTTGACGTGGCTATCACGTCCTTTCTAAGCTGCCTGTACGGCAGTGAACTGTTATGCTCCTTCAAACAGCGCGAGCGCTTCTTTCTAAGCTGCCTGTACGGCAGTGAACTCGGATCTGCTCTTTTACCCATTCATGCATACTTTCTAAGCTGCCTGTACGGCAGTGAACAATAGAGATCCGCGCTGGGCGAACTGCGATGATTTCTAAGCTGCCTGTACGGCAGTGAACATCAATGATCAGTTTCTTGAAGGTGGCCTCGTTGTTTCTAAGCTGCCTGTACGGCAGTGAACAATTCGTCATCTTTTATCGTGTCGGTTCGGTTTTTCTAAGCTGCCTGTACGGCAGTGAACTGCAATTGCATATGCACGGTTGGCTATATTTATTTTCTAAGCTGCCTGTACGGCAGTGAACAATTAACTGTTGCTAATATTCCCATTCCTGTATTTTCTAAGCTGCCTGTACGGCAGTGAACGCGCTCGCAGTGCGGCAAGCTGCCAGCCGCCAGTTTCTAAGCTGCCTGTACGGCAGTGAACAAGAGCGAATATTACCAGGTTGTTTGAATTAAAAACAAATTTCTTCTTTTTCTTCCTGAAACCCTTTTTTAAACGTGAAAGTCGAGCGCTATAAAAATCAATACCTTAAAGACGGGCGGTAAAAAAGGGTCTTACGCGGCAGATTTCACAGCGGTAGTGTTATTTGAAACCTCTTCATTGTTCCGCCTTCGGGATATCAACCTGCGGGTTTTTCGCTCCTCTGTTAAAGACAGCCTTTTTGTTCGCTGTCTTACCTCTGACGTTGGCGCAAAGCCGCCTGAGATGGGCATTTAACGGCCAATGGAAGGGCGAAATATCCTCGTCGCGCCTGAACGAAATGTGCTATCGTTGGGTATCGGTTGGCGAGTGGTAGACGTGATGAGAAAAGTAGTCAGGCTAATGTTTCTGGGCTGTCTGTTGGCCTTTTCCACCAACAGTTTTGCGCTGAGTGAATCAGAAGCGGAAGACATGGCCGACCTGACGGCTGTTTTTGTATTTCTGAAAAACGATTGCGGCTACCAGAACCTGCCGAACGGGCAGATCCGCCGCGCGCTGGTGTTTTTCGCCCAGCAAAACCAGTGGGATTTAAGCAACTACGACAGCTTCAATATGAAGGCGCTCGGCGAGGACAGCTATCGCGATCTGAGCGGCATCGCTATTCCTACCGCGAAAAAGTGCAAAGCGCTGGCGCGCGACTCGCTCAGCCTGCTTGCCTACGTGAAGTAATCCCCTCCCCTGCTCCTCTGGTGAAATCGTGACCGTGCATCCACGGTCATAGTTAGCTATGATGTTGCGCCCGTTTTTAAGGGTTGTTAACGAAGGAGGTTCAGCCAGTGACCGAGAATCCTATGTGGCATGAAACGCTGCACGATCAGTTTGGTCAGTACTTTGCCGTCGACAAAGTGCTCTATCGCGAAAAGACCGATCATCAGGATCTGATTATTTTCGAAAACGCCGCCTTTGGCCGGGTGATGGCGCTGGACGGCGTGGTGCAAACGACCGAACGCGATGAATTCATCTATCACGAAATGATGACGCATGTGCCGCTGCTGGCCCACGGCCACGCGAAGCGCGTGTTGATTATCGGCGGCGGCGACGGCGCGATGCTGCGCGAAGTAACCCGTCATAAGGGCGTGGAATCCATCACGATGGTGGAGATCGACGCGGGCGTGGTGGCGTTTTGCCGCGAGCATCTGCCCAACCACAACGCCGGCAGCTACGACGATCCGCGCTTTACGCTGGTGATTGACGACGGCGTGAATTTCGTCAACCAGACCACCCAAAAATTCGACGTGATTATCTCCGACTGCACCGATCCCATCGGTCCGGGCGAGAGCCTGTTTACGTCCGCGTTTTACGAAGGGTGCAAGCGCTGCCTCAATCCGGGCGGGATTTTTGTCGCGCAGAACGGCGTCTGCTTCCTGCAGCAGGAGGAAGCCATCGGCAGCCATAAAAAGCTCAGCCACTATTTTGGCGACGTCAGCTTCTATCAGGCGGCCATCCCCACCTACTACGGCGGCATCATGACCTTCGCCTGGGCGACCGATAACGAGGCCCTGCGCAAACTGCCGACCGAAACCTTACAGGCGCGCTTTCACGCCGCCGGGCTGAAGTGCCGTTATTACAATCCGGCCATTCATACGGCAGCCTTCGCTCTGCCGCAATATTTGCAAGATGCCCTGGCGTCTCAGGCATCCTAAGGAGGTGATAAAAATTGAAAAAGCTGAAACTGCATGGCTTTAACAACCTGACCAAAAGCCTGAGTTTTTGTATTTACGATATTTGCTACGCCAAAACGGCGGAAGAGCGCGATGGCTATATCGCGTATATCGATGAACTCTATAATGCTAACCGTCTGACGGAAATCCTGACGGAAACCTGCTCGATTATCGGCGCTAATATCCTGAATATCGCGCGCCAGGACTATGAGCCCCAGGGCGCCAGCGTCACGATTCTGGTAAGCGAAGAGCCGGTCGACCCGCAGCTTATCGACAAAACTGAGCACCCCGGCCCGCTGCCGGAGACCGTGGTTGCGCATCTCGACAAGAGCCATATTTGCGTCCATACCTACCCGGAAAGCCACCCTGAAGGCGGCCTGTGCACCTTCCGCGCCGATATCGAAGTCTCGACCTGCGGCGTGATTTCGCCTCTTAAGGCGCTGAATTATTTAATCCACCAGCTTGAGTCCGATATTGTGACCATCGACTATCGCGTGCGCGGCTTCACCCGCGACGTGAACGGCATGAAGCACTTTATCGATCATGAAATTAACTCGATTCAGAACTTTTTGTCCGACGACATGAAAGCGCTGTATGACATGGTGGACGTGAACGTTTATCAGGAAAACATCTTCCATACCAAGATGTTGCTTAAGGAGTTCGACCTTAAGCACTATATGTTCCACACCCGACCGGAAGAGTTAACCGAAGAAGAGCGCAAGGTCATTACCGACCTGCTCTGGAAAGAGATGCGCGAAATCTATTACGGACGCAATATTCCGTCCGTATAACCCCGCGCGGCGCACGGACGCGCCGCGTTATCCGTACTGCGCCAGAAAGTCGCGGTACGCTTTCACCACCTGAAGGAAATCCTCGACGCCGCACAGCGACAGGCTCTCTTCATCGTAGTAACTCATGCCTTCTTCCATTTCATCGCCGGAAAACTCCAGCTGATTGGCGCGCACCATGACTTCTTCGCCATCGAGCCACAGGGTGTATTCATGGCCGGTCTTCTGCCACTGCCGCTCGCTGCCCTTGACCTCGCGCGTCGCCGCTTCCACTTCATCCAACAGCGCCAGATTGCCTTTTACTTCTTCGTTGAACCAGTGCCCGAGCGCTTCGTGGCCCATTGAAAGGCGGACTTTCACCCCGCCGGTGATGTCGCGTAAAAATTCATAATCCATGGTGTATTCCTCTGGCCCGGCGGTGCCTGACCGCGGCATTGTTTATCTGATGTTATTATCGCAGCATGAAACGCAAAGGAAAGCGTCGCCACCGACGAAACTGAAAACACCGCCGTAGACGAGCCGTTGTATTCGCTGTGGTACTCTTGGTTTATCTTAAGTACCGATGAATAGGGTTGCCTGTGAATTTTTCTCTCCTGCGCCGCGCGCTGCTGCTCACCACCGTCGCGCTGCCGCTTTCCGCCGCCTGGGCCGGCGAGGCCGTGCGCCTCGAATGCGTCAACCGCGGCAACGTGCTGGTCTCGTTCTTCAAATACCACCTCTCGACGATGAAATGGAAAAATCATTTCCAGATAGCGTCCGGCATTGAGAAGAGCAAAACCGACAACGGCACGCCTTATGAGACGATTTCGTTTCGTAACGGCGACGATCTGATCTACTTCCCGGAAAACGAGCGCTATGTGCTGTTCGACGCCGGCAAGCAAAAACCGGAACGCTGCCAGGTGGAAGGCGAGTTCACTTATCCTGTCGTGAGCCTGCCGCGCTACGACGGCAAAGCCGAGTCGTGAACCGTTAACCGCAATAAAAAAGGGAAGCCGCTGGCTTCCCTTTTTACTGGCCTGCCCGCCGCGAATGACGCCGGGCAAAGCGTGCGTTATACCGCGGTCTGGAAAATCACGCCGTCCGCTTTCTCAGTGTACTGATTCAGCTGGTCGAAGTTCAGATAACGGTAGGTGTCCACGGCGGTTTTATCCACCTGGGACATGAACTGCTGGTACTCGTCCGGCGTCGGCAGACGACCGATCAGCGCCGCGACGGCGGCGAGTTCGGCAGACGCCAGATAGACGTTCGCGCCGGTACCGAGACGGTTCGGGAAGTTACGGGTGGAGGTGGAGACCACCGTCGCACCGTCCGCCACGCGCGCCTGGTTACCCATGCACAGCGAGCAGCCCGGGATCTCGATACGCGCGCCGCTCTTACCAAAGACGCTGTAGTAGCCTTCTTCGGTGAGCTGTGCGGCGTCCATACGGGTCGGCGGCGCAACCCACAGACGGGTCGGCAGCTGGCCTTTATGGGTATCCAGCAGCTTACCGGCAGCGCGGAAGTGGCCGATGTTGGTCATGCACGAGCCGATAAACACTTCGTCAATCTTATCGCCGGTGACGTCAGAGAGCAGACGCGCGTCGTCCGGATCGTTCGGCGCGCACAGGATAGGCTCTTTGATTTCATTGAGATCGATGTCGATAACCGCCGCGTATTCCGCGTCAGCATCCGCTTCCAGCAATTGCGGATCGGCAAGCCACTTCTCCATGCCCTGGATACGACGCTCCAGCGTACGACGGTCGCCGTAGCCTTCCGCAATCATCCACTTCAGCAGCACGATGTTGGAGTTGAGGTACTCAATGATCGGCTCTTTGTTGAGCTTGATGGTGCAGCCCGCCGCAGAACGCTCGGCAGAGGCGTCGGTCAGCTCAAACGCCTGCTCGACTTTCAGATCCGGCAAGCCTTCGATTTCCAGAATGCGACCAGAGAAGATGTTTTTCTTGCCCTTCTTCTCAACGGTCAGCAGGCCCTGCTGGATAGCGTAGTAAGGGATGGCGTGAACCAGGTCGCGAAGCGTAATCCCCGGCTGCATCTGGCCCTTAAAGCGCACCAGCACCGATTCCGGCATATCAAGCGGCATCACGCCGGTCGCGGCCGCGAACGCCACCAGACCGGAGCCCGCCGGGAACGAAATACCGATCGGGAAACGGGTGTGGGAGTCACCGCCGGTGCCGACGGTATCCGGCAGCAGCATGCGGTTCAGCCAGGAGTGGATAACGCCGTCGCCCGGACGCAGCGACACGCCGCCGCGGTTCATGATGAAGTCCGGCAGCGTGTGGTGCGTGGTCACGTCGACCGGCTTCGGATACGCCGCCGTGTGGCAGAAGGACTGCATTACGAGATCGGCGGAGAAGCCGAGGCACGCCAGGTCTTTCAGCTCATCGCGGGTCATCGGGCCGGTGGTGTCCTGAGAGCCCACGGAGGTCATTTTCGGCTCGCAGTACGCGCCCGGACGAACGCCGGCGACGCCGCACGCGCGGCCGACCATCTTCTGCGCCAGGGAGTAGCCACGGTTGCTTTCCGCTACGTCTTTGGCGTGACGGAACACGTCGCTGTGCGGCAGGCCCAGCGCTTCACGCGCTTTGGTCGTCAGGCCGCGACCGATGATCAGCGGAATACGACCGCCCGCGCGCACTTCGTCAATCAGCACGTCGGTTTTCAGTTCGAAATTCGCCAGCAGCTCGCCGGTTTCGTGGTTACGCACTTCGCCTTTGAATGGGTAGATGTCAATCACATCGCCCATGTTCAGGTTAGAGACATCCACTTCGACCGGCAGCGCGCCCGCATCTTCCATTGTGTTGAAGAAGATAGGCGCGATTTTGCCGCCGAGCACCACGCCGCCGCCGCGTTTGTTCGGCACGAACGGGATGTCGTCGCCCATAAACCACAGCACGGAGTTGGTGGCGGATTTACGGGAAGAACCGGTGCCGACCACATCGCCGACGTAGGCCAGCGGGAAGCCTTTCTGCTGCAGGGCCTCAATTTGTTTAACAGGGCCGACGGCGCCGGGTTGATCCGGCTCGATGCCTTCACGGGCGTTTTTCAGCATCGCCAGCGCGTGCAGCGGGATATCCGGGCGCGACCAGGCGTCCGGCGCCGGGGAGAGATCGTCGGTGTTGGTTTCGCCGGTCACTTTGAATACGGTGACGGTGATTTTCTCAGGCAGCGACGGGCGCGACAGGAACCATTCGGCATCGGCCCAGGATTGCATGATCTGCTTCGCGTACACGTTGCCCGCTTTCGCTTTCTCTTCCACGTCGTAGAAGTTGTCGAACATCAGCAGCGTGTGGGACAGCGCTTTCGCGGCAATCGGCGCCAGCTTTTCGTTATCCAGCGCTTCAATCAGCGGATGAATGTTATAGCCGCCCTGCATGGTGCCCAACAGTTCAATGGCTTTTTCAGGGGTTACCAGCGGGGAGGATGCTTCACCTTTGGCGACAGCGGCAAGGAAACCTGCTTTTACATAGGCGGCTTCGTCAACGCCCGGGGGGACACGGTTGGTCAGCAGGTCTAACAGAAACTCTTCTTCACCCGCGGGCGGGTTCTTCAGCAGCTCGACGAGTGCGGCCATTTGGGTTGCATCTAAGGGTTTGGCTACAATCCCCTCGGCGGCACGCTCAGCTACGTGCTTACGGTATTCTTCTAGCACGACGGTTCTCCTCGCTCTCATTGTCATAGTCGGAGCCAGGCTTCTCTCTTCACGCTCCTGTGAGACAGCAGTTTGTAGGGTAAATGCCCGGTTCCGCGACGGGCAGAATAGCAGGAATCTGGTGAAGTGTTAATCTGTTTACAAAAAAGCAACATTAAATCTTTGCTGAATCGTTAAGGTCCGCAGAACGCGTTTGCGAAGTGCGATTTCAGGCACAAAAAAACCGCCGGGTGGCGGTTTCCTTGTTGTGCGCGGGTGGTAGCAGACACCGTTGCACCGTTTATGTGGCAAGCATGACACAGGGCGAATGATGGCATCAGACTGCTCTGCTCGCAAGCTCAGTTGTACGTTTTGCGTACCGCTTTCAGAATTAACATGTAACTCGCTGCAAGCGCTGAAATCCCCTTCCGCCCTTCTCTTCGACCCGCTAATCGAGCAATAAATACTTACACTCTTATTCCGGACTACACGGTCCCTTTCCCCTTTAACGTTAAAAAAGGAAAACACGCGTAGACAATACTCGCGGCAACACCACGCCGTAAGGCACCGTTAGCCCCGGAGTCATCGATGAAGTTGCCTTTAAAGCCACACCTGCTCGCGCTACTGTGCAGCGCCGGGCTCTTTGCCGCCTCAGGCGTCCTGTTTGTCAAAAGTCAGGTACCCGCCGCCCCTGCCCAACCCCCTGTCACAGCGCAACCCGTGCCTGCACCCGCGCCGCCAGCCACGCCGACGTTTTCAGCCGCGCAAATCGACCAATGGGTGGCGCCCATCGCGCTCTACCCTGACACGCTGTTGTCGCAAATCCTGATGGCGGCTACCTATCCGATGAACGTCGTGCAGGCCGCCCAGTGGTCGCAGGACCATCCGACGATGCAGGGCGACGCCGCCATCCAGGCGGTGGCCGGGCAGCCGTGGGATGCCAGCGTGAAATCGCTGGTCGCTTTCCCGGCGCTAATGTCGCTGCTGGGACAAAACTCGCCGTGGGTGCAAAACCTGGGCGACGCGTTTCTCGCGCAACCGAAAGATGTGATGGATTCTGTGCAACGTCTGCGTTTACTGGCGCAGCAGGCCGGGGCATTACAATCCACACCGCAGCAAACGGTCATTACCGGGACAAAACCGTCGTCGGTTAACACTGCGACCCGCGAGACAACACGTACCACAGCCGACACCAGCCCAACGGTTATCAGGATTGAATCCGCCGACCCGCAGGTGGTTTATGTGCCTGCCTATAACCCCAACACCGTGTATGGCGCCTGGCCTAACAGCGCCTATCCGCCGGTCTATTTACCGCCCTCCCCTGGAGAACAGTTCACTGACAGCCTGGTGAAAGGCTTAGGCTTCAGTCTGGGCGTGGCGACAACCTATGCTATCTTCAGCAGCATCGACTGGGATGATGACGATGACTGGGAGCATCACCATCACGACGACTGGGATCATCACGGCGGCTATAACCGCAACGGTGATAACAACATCAACATTAACGTTCAGAATTTCAATAAAATCAGCGGCCAACACCTGACCGACGCCAGCCGCGCCTGGCAGCATAACCCGGCCTATCGGGAAGGTGTGCCCTACCCGAATAACCGGCTTAATACGCGCTTTCACCCCACGAACACGGTCACAGGGCTAAGTTCAACGCAGCAAAAGCCGGTCAACCGTGACAGCCAGCGTCAGGCGGCCCTGAGTCAGATAGAAAAATCGACGGGCAAAACCTTCCCGCAAGCGGCGCGTCCGGTAACCCAGGATGCGCAGCGCCTGCCCGCAAATGAACCATTCAGGCAGCGCTCACAGCGCAACAACTACCGCGGCTACGACACCAGCCCGCCAACCACGACGCGGACAACGACAGCGCAAAGACAGGAGAGACGGGTTTCGCAGGCGGCGCAGCATCACTCTCTCTCGCAGCACATCAGCCAGCCCCGCGCCCATGCGCTGAGCGGTAACGACAGCCGCTCCGCGAACTGGCAAGCCCAGCAGCAGCGCGGCGTGCAGAGCAGGCAACTCGCTGAACATCATCGGCAATCCCGCCAGCCCTCCGCGGGACGTGCTGAACACCGTGAACGCCTTCATCGTTAAGTGAGCCGACATGAAAAGTAAATTACTCTGTGCAATGGCGTTATTCATGCTGTCGGCCAGCGCAATGGCGCAGCACTCTTTCAGTACGCCGGATAAGGCCACTGATGCGCTGGCGACCGCCATCCGTGAGAAAAATGAAAGCGCAATGAGCAACCTGCTGGGTGAGCGCTGGCGGGATTTCCTGCCGCCGGAGGGGGTTGATCCTGACGCCGTCGAACGTTTCCTGCGCGACTGGAAAGCCCGCCATAATACGGTCGTCGAAGGGAATACCGCGCACCTTATTGTTGGGGTAAACCACTGGCAATTCCCGATCCCGGTGGTCAAAACGGCATCCGGCTGGCAGTTTGATCTCAAGGAAGGCGCTCAGGAGATCCTCACCCGCGAAATTGGGCGCAACGAGCTTGCTGCTATCGAAGCCCTGCATGCCTGTGTGGATGCCCAGCAACGCTATTTTGCGATGAACCAGCAATATGCCGAAAAAATCGTTAGCACCGACGGGAAAAAAGATGGCCTCTACTGGCCCGTCGCTCCCGGAGAAACGCCGAGCCCGCTGGGGCCCGCATTCAGTCCGAAGGAGCCGGGTATCGGCTATCACGGCTACCGCTTTCGCATCCTGCCGGAGAGTAAAGGCTTTGCGATGGTGGCATGGCCGGTCAGCTATGGCCAGACAGGCGTGATGAGTTTTGTGGTCAATCAGGATGACAAGGTGTACCAGACCGATTTCGGCCACGATTCGCAGCAGAGAGCCCAGGCGGTAAGCGCATTTAGCCCTGATAAAACCTGGCAGCCTGTGGCCCCCTGAACGCCGTCCATAAAAAAAGCGGCCACAGGCCGCTTTTTTCATCTGAAGAAACTTACTTCTTCTTCGCTTTCGGGTTCGGCAGGTCGGTGATGCTACCTTCGAACACTTCCGCCGCCAGGCCCACAGACTCGTGCAGCGTCGGGTGCGCGTGGATGGTGAGCGCGATGTCTTCCGCATCACAGCCCATTTCGATAGCCAGACCGATTTCACCCAGCAGCTCGCCGCCGTTGGTGCCGACAATCGCGCCGCCGATAACACGGTGGGTTTCTTTGTCGAAAATCAGTTTGGTCATACCGTCTGCGCAATCGGAAGCGATAGCACGGCCAGAAGCCGCCCATGGGAAGGTGGCGGTTTCGTAGCTGATGCCTTTCTCTTTCGCTTCTTTCTCGGTCAGACCCACCCATGCCACTTCTGGCTCGGTGTAAGCGATGGACGGGATCACTTTCGGGTCGAAGTAGTGTTTCATGCCCGCGATAACTTCAGCGGCCACGTGACCTTCGTGAACCCCTTTGTGCGCCAGCATCGGCTGGCCGACGATGTCGCCGATAGCGTAGATGTGCGGCACGTTGGTGCGCAGCTGTTTGTCAACGCGGATGAAGCCACGGTCGTCCACTTCCACGCCCGCTTTGCCCGCATCCAGGTTTTTGCCATTCGGCACACGGCCGATAGCCACCAGCACGGCATCGTAACGCTGCGCTTCGGCAGGCGCTTTTTTACCTTCCATGGAAACGTAAATACCGTCTTCTTTCGCTTCAACGGCAGTCACTTTGGTTTCCAGCATCAGGTTGAATTTCTTGCTGATACGCTTGGTGAAGACTTTAACGATGTCTTTGTCAGCAGCCGGGATCACCTGGTCGAACATTTCAACCACGTCAATCTCTGAACCCAGCGCGTGGTAAACGGTACCCATCTCCAGACCGATGATACCGCCGCCCATGACCAGCATACGTTTCGGCACTTCTTTCAGTTCCAGAGCGTCGGTGGAATCCCATACGCGCGGATCTTCATGCGGAATAAACGGCAGCTGAATCGGACGAGAGCCCGCCGCGATAATCGCGTTGTCGAAGTTGATCACGGTTTTGCCGTTCTCGCCTTCCACTTCCAGGGTGTTCGCGCCGGTGAATTTACCGAGGCCGTTCACCACTTTGACTTTACGGCCTTTGGCCATACCCGCCAGACCACCGGTCAGCTGAGTGATGACTTTTTCTTTCCAGGTGCGGATTTTATCGATGTCGGTTTTCGGCTCGCCAAAAACGATACCGTGCTCGGCCAGCGCTTTCGCTTCTTCGATGACTTTCGCAACGTGCAGCAGAGCTTTAGAAGGGATACAGCCTACGTTCAGGCAAACACCGCCCAGGGTGTTGTAACGCTCGACAATGACGGTTTCCAGACCTAAGTCAGCGCAACGGAAGGCCGCAGAGTAGCCTGCCGGGCCTGCCCCAAGTACCACGACCTGAGTTTTGATTTCAGTACTCATCATGACCTCTTTGTAATTTTCCGGCGGGTCTGACGCTTATATTTTAACGCCCATCATCCACCGGGACGTTCTATCCGCCTGCATTTTACAAAACTGTTAACAATTTTGAAACAACAAACGGCAAACGAATCCTTTTGGCATCGGATAATTTCGCACAGTCTGGCGGAATTACCAGAAAAAAGCCGGCCGTCAGGCCGGCTTTTTCGCTTACATCACCAGGCGGCGAATATCAGACAGCATATTGTTGATGATGGTGATGAAACGCGCACCATCAGCACCGTCGATCACGCGGTGGTCGAAGGAAAGAGAGATTGGCATCATCAGACGCGGCACAAACTCTTTACCATTCCACACCGGCTCCATCGCAGACTTGGAGACACCGAGGATAGCCACTTCCGGCGCGTTCACGATCGGCGCGAAGTGGGTGGTGCCCAGGCCGCCGATGCTGGAGATGGTGAAGCAACCGCCCTGCATTTCGCCGGCAGTCAGCTTACCGTCACGCGCTTTTTTGGAGATAGTGGTCAGCTCGCGAGACAGCTCGGTAATGCTCTTCTTGTTCACGTCTTTGAAGACCGGAACCACCAGACCATTCGGGGTATCAACCGCAACACCGATGTTGATGTATTTCTTCAGCGTCAGGCGCTGACCATCTTCAGACAGCGAGCTATTGAAGCGAGGCATCTGCTCAAGGGCCGCCGCAACGGCTTTCATGATGAAGACCACTGGGGTGAATTTCACGTCCAGTTTACGCTTCTCAGCTTCGGCGTTCTGCTGTTTGCGGAACGCTTCCAGATCGGTGATGTCGGTTTTGTCGAAGTGCGTAACGTGCGGGATCATGACCCAGTTACGGCTCAGGTTCGCGCCAGAGATTTTCTGGATGCGGCCCAGTTCCACTTCTTCCACTTCACCAAACTTGCTGAAGTCTACTTTCGGCCACGGCAGCATGCCCGGGATACCGGCGGCAGCCGGCGCCGCTTCAGCGCGTTTCACTGCGTCTTTCACGTAAGCCTGAACGTCTTCGCGCAGGATGCGGCCTTTACGACCGGTGCCTTTCACTTTCGCCAGGTTAACGCCGAACTCGCGCGCCAGACGACGGATCAGCGGGGTCGCGTGAACGTAAGCGTCGTTCTCAGCGAACTCAGATTTGCCTTCAGCTTTCGCAGCAGGCGCCGCAGCCGGTTTGTCAGCTTTCGCTGCCGGAGCCGGTGCCGCCGCTTCCTGTTTCGCCGCCGGAGCCGCAGCAGGTGCCGCGCCTTCCACTTCGAAGACCATAATCAGGGAGCCGGTGGAGACTTTATCGCCCACGTTCACTTTCAGCTCTTTCACGGTGCCCGCGAACGGCGCCGGAACTTCCATAGAGGCTTTGTCGCCTTCTACGGTGATGAGAGACTGTTCAGCGGTGACTTTGTCGCCCACTTTCACCAGCACTTCGGTCACTTCGACTTCATCGCCACCGATATCCGGTACGTTGACGTCTTTCGCGCCCGCCGCAGCTGCCGGTGCAGATGCGGCCTGCTCGGTCACCTGCGGTTTCGCTTCAGCAGCCGGTGCCGCGCCTTCGACTTCGAAGACCATGATCAGGGAACCGGTGGAGACTTTGTCGCCGGTGTTGATTTTGATCTCTTTCACCTTGCCCGCGAACGGTGCCGGGACTTCCATAGAGGCTTTGTCGCCTTCCACGGTGATAAGAGACTGCTCAGCGGTCACGCTGTCGCCAACTTTCACCAGAATTTCAGTGACTTCAACTTCATCGCCGCCGATATCCGGTACGTTAACGTCTTTTGCCGCCGCAGCCGCCGGGGCAGCAGACTGCGCCGGTGCCGCTTCTTTCTTCTCTTCTGCCTTAGCAGGTGCAGCTGCTGCTGCACCGTCGGCGGAATCGAAAATCATGATCAGTTTGCCGGTTTCGACTTTGTCGCCCACGGACACTTTGATCTCTTTGACCACACCCGCCTGCGGAGACGGGACTTCCATAGAGGCTTTATCGCCTTCTACGGTGATCAGCGACTGTTCAGCTTCAACCTTGTCGCCCACTTTGACCAGGATCTCGGTGACTTCAACTTCGTCCGCCCCGATGTCCGGTACATTGATTTCGATAGCCATTATTTCTTTACCTCTTATGCCAGACGCGGGTTGACTTTATCTGCATCGATATTGAATTTGGTGATGGCGTCAGCCACAACTTTCTTATCGATTTCACCACGTTTAGCCAGTTCGCCCAGCGCTGCGACGACCACGTAAGAAGCATCAACTTCGAAGTGGTGACGCAGGTTTTCGCGGCTGTCAGAGCGGCCAAAGCCGTCGGTGCCCAGTACGCGATAATCGTCAGCCGGTACATAAGTACGAACCTGCTCGGCGAACAGTTTCATATAGTCGGTGGATGCCACTGCCGGCGCATCGTTCATCACCTGAGCGATGTACGGAACGCGCGGGGTTTCCAGCGGGTGCAGCATGTTCCAGCGCTCGCAATCCTGACCGTCACGAGCAAGCTCAGTGAAGGAGGTCACGCTGTAAACGTCAGAGCCCACGCCGTACTCTTTCGCGAGGATCTGTGCCGCTTCACGGACGTGACGCAGGATAGAGCCGGAGCCCAGCAGCTGAACTTTACCTTTCTCGCCTGCAACGGTTTCGAGTTTGTAGATACCTTTACGGATACCTTCCTCGGCGCCCTGCGGCATGGCCGGCATGTGGTAGTTTTCGTTCAGCGTGGTGATGTAGTAGTACACGTTCTCCTGCGCTTCACCGTACATACGCTGCAGACCGTCATGCATGATGACAGCGACTTCGTAAGCGAAAGCCGGATCGTAGGAGATGCAGTTCGGGATGGTCAGCGACTGAATGTGGCTGTGGCCATCTTCGTGCTGCAGACCTTCGCCGTTAAGCGTAGTACGACCGGAGGTGCCGCCGATCAGGAAGCCGCGCGCCTGCTGGTCGCCCGCTGCCCAGCACAGGTCGCCGATACGCTGGAACCCGAACATGGAGTAGTAGATGTAGAACGGGATCATCGGCAGATCGTTGGTGCTGTAAGAGGTCGCAGCTGCCAGCCAGGATGCGCCAGCACCCAGTTCGTTGATGCCTTCCTGCAGGATCTGACCTTTTTCGTCTTCTTTATAGTAAGCAACCTGCTCACGGTCCTGCGGGGTGTACTGCTGGCCATTCGGGCTATAGATACCGATCTGGCGGAACAGACCTTCCATCCCGAAAGTACGCGCTTCGTCGGCGATGATCGGCACCAGACGATCTTTGATCGACTTGTTCTTCAGCATCACGTTCAGGGCGCGCACAAACGCGATAGTGGTAGAGATCTCTTTGTTCTGCTCTTCCAGCAGTGACTGGAAATCTTCCAGCGCTGGCATTTCCAGCTTCTCGGTAAACTGCGCCTGACGGGTTGGCAGGTAGCCACCCAGCTTCTCACGCTGACCGTGCAGATATTTATGCTCTTCTGAACCCTCTTCGAAG